>Ga0209573_1000800_pt1 | contig 57429 bp, 46 predicted proteins | sample TNRBio252014_DNA_FD_185870 | JGI IMG/M metagenome (GOLD analysis project Ga0209573, IMG submission 185870) | Wastewater treatment Type I Accumulibacter community from EBPR Bioreactor in Madison, WI, USA - TNR Reactor_6/25/2014_ DNA (SPAdes)... | ecosystem: Engineered > Bioreactor > EBPR >...
CAGACCAGCGTGAAGTTTATCCGCTGGGTAGCTGTGCACCTCTGGAAAACCGTCTCGCTACAACGCGCCTCTGTGGCCCTCGCAGTCCTCTACGCACGCCTTTGAAACCCTCATCTTTGGACACCGTCGGGCGTGAATGAATCCCTATCTGAGTGCGCTGCGCAACTATAGGGTTGCAGATTGGTAGTCTTTGGACATCGAGGCCCACCTACAGTACTTCTTTGTTCATCTTCATATGTGGTGTGTTGGTTGCACTTTACTTGGTTCGTCCGGCATGGGCTTTGTGTCCTTCCTCGAACGTGCGGATAGGCTCCTCCAGAAGCAGCCCGCGATTCCTATGCAGCCAGCACACCACACCTTTTTCGATCAAAGTTGGCGTGCTGCGGGAACGCTTGCGCGATCCCTGCCGCAGCCATAGAGTCTCGCCCAATCTATGAAGCTAAAGCACATCGCGTTCGTCGCGTTCATTGCACAGTTGTTGCTACTTGGCATGACTATTTGGGATATCGGACAGGTTCCCGCTCAGTATCGCGTTAAGTCCATCACTCGCCTTGTGTTGACCATCCCGTTGCCTCTATTCTTTTTTTATGTCTGGAAGCGAAGTAAAGACGCCTGAACTCATCGAAGATTTGATGGGGTTTGCGCCCGAGAACGATTGCCGGGTGAGTCCCAGTCCAACCTTTGGTGCACTGTCGCTACTAATGCCAGTTTTCGGATTTGGTCTTGGATGGTTGATTGGATCTGCGACTCAGCGGCACGATGGCAGCGGTGCTGCGTGGGTTCCGATGAGGCTCCTGTGGACGACGGGCCTCACCTTGTTGGCAAGCCTCGTGGGGCTTAGTTTCGCGACTTATTCACTATGGAGGCTCGAACGTTGGCCATTGATGGCATCGGTTGCTATCGTAATAGACGGTGGTCTCCTGCTAACCGCCCTTACCCGAATATCGCTTTGAAAAGGCCGACATTCCTACATCAGCGTTGAGACGCGGCGCTAGAGGTGTGGGCTGGTGGGTGGCGGGACGCGCGCTTCGGGGATTGGGCTAGGCTTTCATCAGGCCTACGGGACTGAGCTTTCCGCCGGGGAAGATCTGGGCGAGCTCGGGGTCGGTGGCTTTGAAGGTGCCGCGCAGGACTTCGGCAAAGACTCGGCGGAACTCGGTCTCCATGGCCACGCCGCCGGGGCCGAGGGGGTTCGATTCATCCATGGCGTGGATGGGCCATTTGCCGTGGACTTGGCCGCCGTTTACGCGATCTCCCAGGGCCATGAAGGTGAAGCCGCGACCGTGGTCCGTGCCGAGCGATGCGTTTTCATAGGTGCGCCGTCCGAACTCGGTGGTGACCATGACGGTGTAGTGGGCGCGATGCGTCTTCAGGTCGGTATCCAGGGCGCTGAGGCCGTCTGCCAGGAGCTTGATGCGATCTGCCTGGAGCCCGGCGGTCGTGCCCTGAAAGAAGTGGGTATCCCAGTTGCCGAGATCCACACAGGCGACTTGCAGTCCGACGCGGGCTTTGATCAGGCGCGCCACTTCGTACAACTGCTCGCCAAAGCTGTCCTTGGGATACACGGCGTCGTTTTCCGGTCCTGCGCCGAGGTCGCGCAGCTCTGCGACGCGGCGGAAGAGATCGATGGTCTCCCGCCCCTGGCCGCCCAACTGACTGCTGTCCTGCGCATACAGGGCCTGGAGGGCGGCCATGACGGGTGCGGGATCTGCCTTCTTCATTTTCAAACTCAGATCGTCCAGCTTCTGCATCACGCTGACGCTGGGTGCACCGCGCAATGCCTCTGGCAGCACGGTGCCGAGCGCGACGGCGGCGAGGGGGGAGGTGACATCCGAGGACGCCATGCGTGCCCGCAAGAATCGCCCGAGCCAACCGCCGCCGATGGATACCTCCTGCTGCGCATCCCCATGCTCCATTTGGTCCTGGCATTCAAAGTGGGATCCGCTGGTGTTTTGCACCGCGACGGATTGCACGGCTCCGAGCCTGCCCTCCTTAAAGGCTGCCTCCAGGGGGCGCATCATCGGATGCAGGGCGTAGCGGTCGGTGATCTTGATGGCGGTGTCATCGCCGGAGCCGGGGGCTTTGATGGAGAGTGTGGGGCGCTGCCGGTAGTAGTGGTCATCTGCGTAGGGCACCCAGACGTTCAGCGTATCCGCCCCACCGCGCAGGAAGATGCAGATCAGGGTGTGCGCCTCTGCATTGCCCACGGGATTTTCTGCTGATTGAGCAAAGGTGAACCGCGTCATGCCGGGCAGCATCGCGGCGGCGGCTAACCGGGTGAGAAAGTGGCGGCGTGTCGGGTGCATGAGGTGGGGGGTTGGGAGGGTGCGATTGAAAAATCAGCAGCGCTGGTAAGCGGGGCTGGCCAAGATGATGCCGCACATGAGTGCCTCGGCTGCGGTCTTGGCGGCTGGCTTTGGGGTGGCCGATGGATCGGTGCGCATGGTCTGGAGGGTATCGTTCAGAGCGGTCAATTCAGCACCCGTCGGGCTGCGACCGGTAAAGTAGGCAAAGCCTTTTTCGATCGTGACCTTTTGCCCGCCCAAGGCCTTGATGATCGGTTGCAGGTTCACCCGCACGTCTGGGGACTCATTGGCGGCGAGCGCCAGCGCATAGTTCCAGCGCCACATGAGGGTGCCCAGCCAGGGGGCCTCCTCATCTGGGTAGCCATCTGGCGTTGGATACTGGAACATGCCCTGCCCCATGCGATTCAGGGGCTCAATGGCACCCGCCTGTGCATACGTGTCTGCGCCGATGGCGCGCAAGGCGCTGACGACGAAGCGGAACGGACGTTTCAACAAGGCACCCCGGGAGGCCATGAACTCATCGGAACCAAAGAGGGCACGCAGGGTGGCTTTGATATCTCCATCACTCAAAGCGAAGACGGAGGCTAGACGATCCACCAGGGTCGCAGGCGGTTCGTAGCTGACAAAGCGGTTGCAGAGCTTGGTGGCGATGAACTTGGCCGTGCTGGGATGACGGCAGGCGATGTCGATCAGCGCATCGAGGTCCTTTTCTCCGCCGCCCGCAGGGATGGTTTGGCCCAGGACTTTCTTGGCTCCGTCATCATGCCAGTCTTTGCGGAAGAAGCCCTCTGACTGATTCAGGGCAAAGAAGCGATCGCGGTCAAAGGTCCAGCCACTGAGGCAGCGTGCGGCCTCGCGCACGTCTTCCTGGGTGTAACCGCCATCGACGCCGAGGGTGTGGAGTTCTAGCAGCTCGCGCGCATAGTTTTCATTGGGCTTATCCTCGGTGCCTCGGCGCACTTTGTTTGATTTCCCATCCAGATAGACCAGCATCGCGGGCGAGGTGGCAGAGGCGCGGATGAGGTCGCGGAAATTACCGAGCGCGTGACGACGGATCACATCGCGATCATCCGAAGGCTTCAGGTAAACGCAGTCGCCCTTACTCAGATCAATGTTCAGGTGGTCGGTCCAAAACTCCACCATGACCTCAAAGAGTTGACGCTGGCTGTAAACCGCGCGCAAAAAGCTGTGCCGCATCAGTTCATCGCGGAGGACGGGCTTGCGGAATTCATAGGCGTCTCCAGCGCTGAAGTAGAGGCTTTCAAAACGCTCTGCGCGGAGATCACAGAGCGTGTCTGAGATGTCCTCCGGCTGGAGCTGCTGCTCCAACCAGGCCTCACGGCCGATGCGCTTGAGGCGTGCGAGATCTCCCGGCCAGGGGCCAAATGCAGCGCGGGACAGCAGGTGGAAATCGGGATCGATCTCCGCGCCTTCGGGGGCGACGATGCGTGGAGGAACGGCCTCGCCAAAGGTTTGGTTGATCTCGGTGGTGATGCGCTCGCATGAAGACAAAAGCAGCGCGCCACCGCTGCCCAGCGTGGTCTTGAAAAAGTGGCGTCTGCTGGAGTTCATGGAAGGTGATCAGGAAGGGAGCGGTGGTGGGACGGGTGCCGGTGCGGCGTCCGCAGACGCTTTGCGAGACAGGAAGGCACGCGCATTGATACCCCAGCCAAGGATGGCCAGCAGTGGCAGAAGCACGACCCAACCAATCAGCGGTAGCAGGGCGCAGCCGACCAGCACCAAGCCGCCGCGCTGTGTCTGCCGCCAGGGTTCAACATGCAACTGGGGCCAGAGGCGCTCGCCGACGAGCGTGGCGATACCGCCAGCGCCGATGAATCCCCAAGTAAGGAGCAGGCCACCGATCACAGCGGAGAGAAGGCCATTGTGGAGTCCTTTGGCGAGGATAGTGACCAAGAGGACGCCACCGATCACCGGCACAAGCCCCAGGAAAAAGAGCTTTAGCAAGCCGCCTGCCGCCGCATCCCGGCCCCGCGCCGCTGTGGCGGGCCAAAGTGCACGAGAGAGAAGCCACAGCGCCGGGAGCGCCACCACGAAACCGACTGCCACGAGCAGCCACGTCAGAACAGTTGAGAATAACATGAGTTGAGAGAGTGCCCGCAGGTTGTTGATGGGATTGCGACCACGTTGAGGGTTGAAACGCGGATGCCTCCAACCTGGTAACGGGAAAGATAAAAATCCAATGCCTGCGCCGCCTCCCTGCCGAGGGGCGGCTGGATCACTGGTCCTTCTTGCGTGTCTTATTCAGCAGATCCAAGGACATGTCGGAGGTCTTGGGCTTCATCTTTTCAAACTGCTGATGCTGCTCTGGGGTCAATTCCTTGTCCAAGTCAGCGAGGACGCGCAGGAGGATTGTCTGCACGCTGGTGATCGTCTCCTGCCGCACGACGGTCAGCTCATCCACAGCGCCACCGACGATGGTCTTGAAGCGGCTGCGCTGCGCATCCGTGGGATGGAGTTTTTCCAGTTGTTTGATCGCGGCCTCGTTCCAGAAAGTGGGGTCTTCCTTTTTCTTGGCGATGGCCTTGGCGACCGCAATACCCAAAAAGAATCCAACGACGATGCTGACGCACACCAGCAGTGTGATCAGACAACCCGCCTTAAAGCGCCGCGTCACCATGTCGGGAGCCAGGCCTCCATGCTGACGTTTTGTTCCAGGGCAGGTCGGGTGATGCCAGAATCGTAAAGATCCGCAAAGACAAAGAGGCCCGCTGCGATGCAGGCGGCGACACCGATCCACAAGGCGCGCCCGCCAAAGACGGCCAAGAGATCCTCCCAGGGTTCAGCTGGTGCGGCCTGCCACTGTGCGATCACACGAGTATGAAAGCCAAATGGGAGTTCCGGGCAGGCCTCAGCAACCGCGTCCCGCGCAGAGGCGGCGGCCCGTTGCCAGCGTTGTTCAAAAGAGGGGCTGTGATTCATGACGATTCTCCAAATTCAGATTTCATGAGCTGCTGCGCGACTTGGCGCAGCTTGCGGCGCGCACGCATGGCGCGCATTTTGACCATGGGTCGGGTCCAGCCGGTCATCTGGCTGATCTCCAGGGTGGAGCGTTCCTCCAAATCCAGTAGCGTCAGCACGAGCCGATCTGGTGGCGAAAGGTGAGAGAGCAACTGCAAAACCACTGCCCGTGCGTCGGAGGAGGGTGCCTCGGGAGCCGGGGCGGCCTGATTGAGGAGGAAGTCCAGCCACTGCTCCTGCCCATCGCCAAGGTCGGCCCATCGCCACTCTGGCCGGGCGCGTTCTGCACGCAGTGCGTCCAGACAGGTCCGCACTGTCAGGCGTGACACCCAATGATCGAAAGGAATGCCGGGGCGCTCCTGATAGCCATCGAGTTTTTGCAGGAGCTTCACAAAGACCTCCTGCATCAGGTCCTCCTCGCTGTCGCGCCGTGGGAGATGGTTGCGCACGATGCGCCGGACGAGTGGATTGAGATGATGGATCAGCGCATCTGCGGCGGATAAATCCCCCGTCTTCACGCGCTGCACACACACCGTCACATCGAAGGCGTCGTCCATCACGTTGGCGCAATTTGATCGTCAAAGGTTTCCACACTCCGGATTCAACGCGATGCGGGGGCAGTTGGTAACTGTTTTTTTCTCCGCCTTCATTGACAGTTCGTAGCGGAACCTGCCAGCATGGACGCAGATGTTTTCTTTTCTCAAGCCAGCCCCCGCCATCGAGCGTCTGCCGCCCGAACAGATCGATCCCGAATATCGCCGACTGCGCCTGAGGGTGTTTGTGGGGATCTTTCTGGGCTACGCGGCCTATTATTTGGTGAGGAAGAACTTCTCCCTGGCGATGCCGGACATCCTCAAAGAATACCCCCAATATTCAAAGGCGCAGCTCGGCACGGCGATGACCGGTCTGTCCATCGCTTACGGGTTTTCGAAGTTCCTGATGGGGAGTGTTTCGGATCGCAGCAACCCGCGTTACTTTTTGCCTCTGGGACTGCTGCTGGCCTGTTCGGTGTTATTTCTCTTTGGGTTCGTGAAGGAGATCTACCTGTCCCTGACGGTGATGATCGTGCTGCAAACGCTGAATGGCTGGTTCAATGGGATGGGCTGGGCTCCGTGTGGGAAGACCATGGTGCACTGGTTTAGCACCCAAGAGCGCGGGCGGGCGGTCTCCATCTGGAATGTCGCGCACAATGTGGGTGGTGCCATGGTGGCGACGATCGCGCTGGCGGGGGTGATGCTGTTTGGGGATTGGGGGGCGAAGTTTTATTTCAATGCGATGGTCTCCACCGTCATCGCGGGCATCGCCTTTTGGCTGATCCGGGATACCCCGCAGAGCTGTGGGCTGCCACCGATTGAGGAGTACAAAAACGATTACCCGCCGAACTACAGCGCCGCCCATGAGCGCACGTTCACGTTCCGCGAGATCTTCCTGGAGCATGTGCTGGGAAATCGCCTGCTGTGGTTCATCGCCATCGCCAATGCCTTTGTGTACTTTGTCCGCTATGGCGTGGTGGACTGGGTGCCCACCTATCTGCAAACGGCCAAGCACTTCAGCTTCCAGCAATCCAGTACCGCATGGGCGCTGTTTGAGTGGGCAGCGGTGCCGGGGACACTTTTGTGCGGCTGGATGTCTGATAAGGTCTTCAGATCCCGCCGTGCCCCGGCAACGATCCTTTTCATGGTGCCGACGCTGGTAGGCCTGATCGTGTATGGGCTCAACCGCAACGGACCGCTGTGGATCGATCTGGCAGCGCTGTTCACCATCGGCTTTTTTATCTATGGTCCGATCATGCTGATCGGGCTGCAGGCACTGGACATGGTGCCCAAGAAAGCGGCTGGCACTGCGGCAGGATTCACTGGCTTTTTTGGTTATGTCTTCGGCTCAGCCTTCGCTGGAACGGGCGTCGGCTGGATCGCGGAGAAGTGGGACTGGAGCGGTGTGATCATCGCGATGTGCGTCTGCTCCGTATTAACCATGGTCTTCAGTGCGTTCACTTTGGGCCATCGCGCAGAAAGCTCTGGCAACGCCTCATGATCACTCGTCTTCTCTCTTGTCTCATCACCGCCGTTTGCGCTACCGCTGCGGCACAACCGATTGTCATCGCGCATCGCGGTGCTAGCGGCTATTTGCCAGAGCATACCCTGCCTGCCAAGGCGTTGGCCTATGCGCAAGGGGCGGACTTTTTGGAACAAGACATCGTGCTGAGCAAGGACGATGTGCCTGTCGTTCTGCATGACACCCAGATCGACGCCGTCACAGATGTCGCAACGCGTTTCCCTGATCGCAAACGTGCCGATGGTCGCTACTACGCCCTGGATTTCACCGCCGCAGAACTGAAGCAACTGCGCGCCACGGAACGCTTTGACGCCAAGACGGGGAAGCAGATCTACGCGGGTCGATTCCCGGGTGGTCAATCCCGGTTCGAGATCGTCACGCTGGAGGAGGAACTGCAATTCATCCAAGGCCTCAATCACAGCACTGGGCGCAAGGTGGGCATCTATCCCGAACTGAAGCGGCCAGGCTGGCATCGCGATCAGGGGCATGACATCAGTGCCATCGTCCTGCCAATCCTACGCAAGTATGGCTATGCCAGCAAAGAGGATGCGTGCTGGTTGCAGTGCTTTGAATGGCTGGAGGTGCAGCGAGTGCGCAACGAGCTGCAGTGGCAGGGACGTTTGATTTTGCTGATGGGCAGCTCTGACAAAACGCCGTTGGCAGAGGTGGCACGCATCGCGGATGGCATCGGACCGCCCATCGGCAGCATCGTCACCGGAAAGCGTCCTGCGGAGCGGAAGCTGACCCAACTCGTGTCCGATGCCCACAAGGCCGGATTAAAGGTGCATCCCTACACGCTCCGCATCGATGACCTCCCCAAGAGCGTCGCATCGGCGGAAGACCTGCTGGGTCTCCTGGTCAATGAGGCAGAGATCGATGGCCTTTTCACCGACTTTCCTGATGTGATGGTGCAGTGGTTGGCCAAGGGGCGCTGATCAACCCTTCACAGCGCAGAAGACAATGATCGAAGGATTGCCCACCGGCGTGTAGTGGCCGGTGAAGGCCAGTAGGCCAGTCTGCGCATCCTGGCGGAAGACGGTGATGTTATCCGCACGCTGATTGCAGCAATAGAGAAAGGTGCCGCTGGGATCAAAGTTGAAACTGCGCGGGTAATCACCGCGTGTCCACTCCTCGGCGAGGTAGCTCAGCGTGCCATCTTCCCCCACAGCAAAGATGGCGATGCTGTCGTGAAGACGATTGCCCGCATAGACAAATCGTCCGTCTGGAGACAGCATGATCTCTGAGCAGAAGTTGCTACCCGCAAAGCCCGGTGGCAGGCTGGAGATCGTTTGCCTGGCCTTTAGCGTGCCCTTGGCTCCGTCGTAATCGAACAAGACGATGGTGGAGCCTTCCTCCTGCAACGAGTAAAACCACCTGCCCTTAGGATGAAACGCAAAGTGCCGTGGTCCATCGCCAGGCGGCAGGGAGACGGTCGGTGGGTCGTTGGGGATCAGCTTCCCTGCTTGCGTGTCGAACTTCCATTGATAGATGCAGTCGAGGCCGAGGTCGGTGTGGAAAACAAAGCTGCCGGAGGCGTCTGCCTCAATCATGTGCGCGTGGATTTGATCGTGCCCGCTGATGGCAAAGCTGCCTGGAGGGGCATGCGTCGCCTTGGTCGGGCCGACTGTGCCTTCGTCCTTCTTCACATCAGTCGCTTCCCCCAGACTGCCGTCGGGCTGGATCGGTAACACGGCGACGGTCCCTCCAAAGTAGTTCGCGACCAGCACAAACTTCCCTGACGGGTGAACACTGAGGTGGGCCGGGCCTTTGCCGCCGGAGGCAACAGTGTTCAGCAATTTGAGCTGCCCGTTAGCGGGATCGATCGCAAAGGCGCTGACCGTTCCTGATTCGTTGTCGCCGACGCGCTCCGTTTCATTGCCTGAATAAAGGTGCGTCTTTGCCGGGTTGAGGGCGAGACAGCTCGGGCTAGTGCCCATTTCCACCAGTCCGTAGGGTTGCATTGCCCCGGTGGCGCGATCTACCTCAAAGAGATGAATGCCACGCCCGTTGCCAGGAGGCAGATCCACCTGTGTGGCGCGCATGTTTTGCAGAGGGGAGGTGTAAGTGCCGACATAGGCGATGAGAGGCCCCCCGGGCTCCGCTGCCGCCTCATCCAACCAAGATGATGCCACCAGCGCTGATGAGATGGCGAGAAAGGATCTGCGTGAATGCAAGTGAGGGAGCATGTTCTATTGGGTGATTGAAAATTGGAACGTCAAATCGGTCTCAAACGTGAGTGCTGTTGGCATGGGCTTTGAAGCGCGGGTTGTAGCGGTCAATCATGGTTTGAGGACAGGAAGGATGACACGCGATGCGTGCGCGGTGTCGTGCCAGATGGTGTTGATTGCGGGGATGCCGGGTTCGCTGACGAAGTGGGTGATGGGTGCGCCCGTCTGGGGATTGGGCTCATAAAACGGTGCGCCCGTGCTTGCGATGGTGATGCGGATGCGGTGGCCTTTGTTGAAGATGATACTGGTCCAGCCGATGTCCCAGGCGAGCTTCGCTACCTCTCCTGGGACGAGCAGTTTTTGACGATCAAAGCCTTCGCGATAACGTGCCCGCAGCGGGTAATCCATGAGCAGCATGGAGCGCCCATCGGGATAGACATCGGTCACCCGCAGGATGAAGTCCGTGTCCTTGGCGGTAGATGACACAAAGACCTCTGCCTTGATGCGTCCGGTGACCTCCAAGGGCGATGAAAGCACATCGCTGGTCCAGGTGCGGACTTCGGCCTGTTCCTCAAAGCCGCGTGCATCACGGGCACCCGGAAAGCCCGTGTAAGGGAGGTTCATGGGGCGTGTCGGATCGCTGGCGTAGGAGGTGCTGGCAGTAGGTGCGGACGGTTTGACCTCGGCGAGTTTGCCATCGGGTTGCAGGAACCAATCGACGGCGGTGCTGGCGGGTGGGAAGTCCTGCGCCTCGCGCCAGACATTGCCAGGGGCACCTTCCTCATCGGTCGCACCCATGACGTAGTAGCGGACGGTGGTGTCTTGATCAGCGCCGTTGGCCTCGCCCTTCAGGTAATGATTGAACCAGCGGATCATGTGGGGATAAACATCAAAAAAGGCGTTCTCTGGAAAGACCATTTCGCCGATCTTGTTCGATTTGGGATAGCCACCGTGCAGCCAGGGGCCAAGGATGAGCTGCTGGTGCCCGCGCGACCGATCCCCGCCGTGCTGTTGACGTCCGATGAAACTGGCGACGCTGCCTTGGCACATGAAGTCAAACCAACTGCCGATGGTGAAGCAGGGGTAGTTCATCTTATCAAAATGCAGGGAGGCATCTTCATCACGCCAGTAGTCGTCGTAATTTGGGTGTTGGTCCCATTCCCGCAGCATGTCTTCATTGTCCTTCAGTTCGCGCGCGACGGCACCGCCTTTGATGAAACGTTGTGGCTTTGTGATGCCGCCGATGCGGTAGCCTTCCTGGTAGAGGCTGAGCCCCGTATCGGTCATGTATTGGGCCACCAGATGGGGAGGCTGAGTGACGGCGAGATAGTTCTGCGCGTAACCTGCCTGAGATCCGCCATAGGTTCCGATCTTGCCAGTGCACCACAGCTGCGCGGCTAGCCATTCACAGACATCGTAGCCGTCTTTGAGTGGCCCCCATTGCAAGCCGCGATAGCCCCGATAGACGCCCTCGCTTTCGTGAGTGCCGCGATAGTTCACCAAGGCAATGACGAATCCCGCCTCTGCAAATCTTGCGGCGGCCTTGCGTGACCCGGCGCTGCTGATGTCTGCGTAACGTTGTTCAAAGATCGCGGGGAATTTTCCCTCTCCTGGCGGAAAGAAGACGTAGGCGGAGAGACGCTTGCCATCACGCATCGGGATCATCAGGTGTTCTTCGCGAACGTTGCCAAAATCGAGCTTTGGAGGTTCTGCTGCGTGAAGGGTGGCAGCGATGGCGAAGAGAGAAAAAGCGTAACGCATCAGGGCATTACGTGCTGCCATGCAAAGACGTTGCAGATGAGCACGGCGAATTATCGCGCTGGGGCATTGGCCATTGCTGAAAGGGCAGCCGCCATCTCGGGTGCGATGAGGCGATTGCCCTGAAACTGGCGGACGGTGGGCAACATCTCAGGGGTGATTTCATCACTCTGAAAGTCACGCACGATCTGAGGTTCCAATACCATGTTGGGAAGGCTCCGCAGCAGGCTGGGCACATGTGCTGGTGGGATCAGGTGCCCGACAGCCAGAGGCTCATCCGCCCAGCCGGAGGCGGTGGCGATTGGGGGCTCCCCACGTTCCAGGCGCAGTAGGTTTGTGATGTCTTCAAAGACCCCAAGCTGGCGCGCTGTGGCGAGGTTTTGTTCGATGGCGGCCGCGATGGCGCTGGCTTCATTGGCAGTGGCCCCTGCAATGGTCGCTGCCTCCCTGAGGGTGGCGCCCAGATCGGTGACTTCTTCTTTGGCGGTGTGGCTTTGATAGAGGATCTGATAAAAGGTCGCAACCCCCTCATCGGCGCTGAGTGCGGCCACTGAATGCTTGGCGACGTGGTGCTCCATGAACTTGGCAATCTGGCGCGGCCAGTGGCTGCGCTTTGCCTCTGCCTCCTTCTCATACTGACGCACGGCGTAATGGCCTGCGAAGTAGGCTGCTCCACAAAAGAGAACGAAAAGCAGTAATTTCATCAGCGTTTGCGCTTCGCCATGTCTGCCCGTGCGCGCAGTTCGCGTTCGTGTTGGGTGTGAATGAAGCTCTTATCGCGGCAATGGGAGAGCGCGCTATCAATGCCGATGTAGCCATTGTTTAGCAGCATCAGCAGACTGTCATCGATGGTATGCATCCCGTGGGGTCCACCGACCTGGATGAGGCCTGGCATCTGGGCAAAGCGGCGGTCGCGGATGCAACGGGCCATGCCGGAATTCATTGTCATGACCTCCGTCGCTAACGCACGCCCAGGCGCATCGATCCGTGGCAGAAGGTGCTGGCAAACGACCCCGCGCAGGCAGTTCGCTAACTGCGCTGCGACGTAGTCTTGCTGCTCCTCAGGAAAGGCATCAAAAATACGCGTCATGGTGGCCGTGGCCTCAGTGGTGTGCAGCGTGCTAATAACGAGGTGGCCCGTTTCGGCTGCCGTAATGGCAGTCCGCATGGTCTCGAGATCGCGCAGCTCGCTCACCACGATCACATCCGCATCCTGACGCAAGGCGGAACGCATCGCCTGGGCAAAGGTCTGTGTATCGGAGCCCACCTGACGTTGCCGGACCAGACTGCGTGCACCATGGGAAAACACAAACTCGATGGGGTCTTCAATCGATACAATGTTCGCCGCACGCTCCTGCGCGATGGCTTGGGTGATGCTGCACAGCGTTGTAGTCTTGCCGCTACCAGACACGCCTGTGACCAGCACGAGCCCTTCGCGCAACTTGGTAAAGCTCTCCACCGTCGCGCCATGCCCGAGGTCAGCCAGTTGCGGGATGAAGTCGGGGATGTAGCGGAAGTTGGCCTCGATGCGGCCGAGCACGTAGCAGGCATTGCCACGGAATCGGCCGAGGTTTTCCACATGCACAGCGAAGTCCAGCTCCCAGTTGTGTTCCAGTGCGGCGCGCTGCGTTTCTTTCAGCACGTTCAGCACAAGCTCGCGGGTATCGGTGCCATCGAGCACTTCATCGGTGAGCGGTACCAACGACCCGTGAATCCGAGCCATCGGCGGTGCGCCAGCGCTGAGGTGCAAGTCAGAGCCATCGCGCTCGGTGACCATGAGGAGATACTCGATGAGATCGTGGGAATGCATGGAGCGGAGAGAAAAGTGAAAAGTGGCTGATGTTTACGAAGTGACACCCCGGGCCGCGCGACGGAATTCGGTCTCGTTACCGGTGGCACCGATGGCGACTTCTTCCGAGATCAGCCCCCCCTCGTACGCGGCAAGGATGGTCCTCAGGAAGGTCGTGGAGTTCGGGTCAGAACCGCGCGACATGTAGTCGTGGATATGGTCCACATCACGTCGTGCGATCCAGTCGCGCACTGCGCCGCCGTTTTCTAAGTATTCGGTCAGGAGCATGAGCTGACCGTCCACCTTCGGCACGAGCTTTTGACAAACGACGCCGATGAGCTGGTGGGCCAGCAGGTGCAGGCCGAGGTTGAGTTGATCCGGCGGGAACAGATTCAAGAAGCGCTCCATCGTGTCGGAGACACGCTCTGAGTGCAGGGAGGCAAGCACCAGATGCCCGGTCTCAGATGCCTGGAGGGCGATCAAGGCCGTTTCGTGGTCGCGGATCTCTCCGACGAAAATGACGTCTGGTGCCTGGCGGATGGCGCTGCGCAGGCCTCGCGCGAAGGTGTTCGTGTCGCGCCCGACCTCCCGCTGCGTAAAGAGGCAACCTTTGTTGGAAAAGATGTACTCCACGGGGTCCTCAATGGTCACGATGTGGCGCGCCATGGTGTCGTTCATCCACTGGAGAAGGCCAGCCAGAGTGGTGGACTTCCCAGTGCCTGTCGGTCCGGTGACGAGGATGATGCCATAGGGCTTGGTGGCCCACTTCGTCAGCAATTGAGTCGGGGCACCGAGCGTCTCCAACTGCGGGATATCCGTGCGGATGCGGCGCATGACAGCCCCTAGGCGACCCAGGATGCGGTGCAAATTCACGCGGTATCGGGTTCGGGCGCGGGAGACCAGGCCGGAGTCCTTATCCATGTCCGTATTCGGATCGGCCCCACAAGAGCGCCACAGACCCGCCATCTGCTGGAGTTCCAGGGGCTCTTCGCCAAAGAGCATGATTTCCTCATTGATCTTTAGCCGTGGAAGCTCGCCTTCTTGGAGGAAGACATCGCTTGCGCGGTGCTCATCGGCTGCGTCGAGGATTTCATCCAGGGTCATGAGATGGATTCAGGAGTAAAAAGATTTCGCGAAGTGTAATGCCGTTGTCCACACCTCGACAAGCAAGAACACCGAAAAGATGGGAAAGTTGTGACCGAAAGTCGAAGGGACAGGGTCCGACTTCACGCAACACCCGCGAGCGCAGGGAACAGGAATTTCAACCTCGCCAAATAAATTTGTTGCATATTACTATAATTGCCATAACTTCCGGCAGTTTAACCTGCCTGTCTGTATGCCTTCCTCTCTCATCTCCAATCCGATCCTGGGCGGCTCCGTCGTCCTTGGCGCAATGCTGCTGACCGCCTCATCTCCTTTGGTTCGTGCCCAGATCGGAGCTGAAAAAGCCGTCCCTTATCACCTCCAGGACGGTCAGGAATATCAGGTTTCTCTGACCTCGCTGCTCGAGCACGGGAAAAAGCTATTTGTTGCTAATTGGACGATTCCGGATGGAGCCGGTCGTCCTTTGACGAAGGGAACTGGCAGCCCGGTGGCAGATCCCTCCAACCCCTTAGTTTTCCCGCACAACTTCAACCGCATCTCCGGCCCCGATGCGAACTCCTGCGCTGGCTGCCACAATTCCCCAATCGCGGGCGGGAATGGCGATATCACCGCCAACGTGTTTGTGCTGGGACAGCGGTTTGATTTTGCGACGTTCAATGTCGGCGACAACGTCCCTACCAAGGGCAGCATGGACGAAAGCGGCAAGCACGCGAACTTGCAGGAAATGGCGAACAATCGCTCAACGCCGGGGATGTTTGGAAGCGGCTACATCGAAATGCTGGCCCGCCAGATGACGGTCGATCTCCAGACCATTCGCGATGGCATCACCCCAGGGGGCTCTGCAGCGCTGACGAGTAAGGGCGTGAGCTTTGGCACGCTGAGCCGCAATGGCGATGGATCGTGGAACGTGAGTGCCGTCGAAGGGCTGCCCGCGCCCAGCCTGGGATCTGCCTCCGGCAAACCGAATCTGATCATCCGTCCCTTCCACCAAGTGTCGAACGTGGTCTCGCTACGGCAGTTCACGAACAATGCCTTCAATCATCACCACGGAATTCAATCCACGGAGCGCTTTGGTGAAGGCACCGATCCCGATGGCGATGGGGTCACAGATGAAATGACCCGTGCTGATGTCACTGCGGCGAGCCTCTTCCAAGCCGTGATGGCCGTCCCAGGCCGCATCATTCCTGCCAGCTCCGCTGCGGAATCTGCCGTGCTGGCAGGGGAAGAAAAGTTTGTCACCATCGGTTGTGCGGTCTGCCATACGCCATCGTTACCACTCACCAACAACGGCCACATTTTCACGGAGCCGAATCCCTTCAATCCCGCTGGCAACATGCAGCCCGATGACGGTCCAATCTACAGCGTGGACTTGAATAATGACCCCAGCCTGCCCACCCCGCGTCTGCGTGCGGATGGCAGCGGCACCACCTTGGTACCAGCGTTTACAGACTTGAAGGTGCACGACATCACGAGCGGAGCCAACGACCCGCATCGCGAGCCGCTCGATCAAAACCAAGCGCTCGGCAGCCCTGGATTTTTCTCTGGCAATGGTAAGTTCATCACCCGCAAATTGTGGGGACTGGCTACCAAGCCAAACTTCTTCCACCACGGTATGCTGACGACCATCCGCGATGCGATCACCGCCCATGCAGGCGAGGCGCTGGCCAGCAAGCAGGCCTTTGATGCCCTCAGTCCCCAAGATCAGGCGGCCCTGATCGAGTTCCTCAAATCGTTGCACAACCTCCCTGAAGGTAGCCCCAGCACGACCCTCAGTTCAACCGGCCAGGCCCGTGTCTGGCCACCGCATCAGATCACGCAGGTCGGCACCAGCCCAGAAGGCACCGACTTGATGCTTCATTGGCAGGGTGGCACGACCATCTCGCCCACAGACCGTAGCTATCAGGCGCAGACCTCCACCGATCTCGTCAACTGGACGGACCTCGGCCCGGCGACCACCGATATCACCCTCACCGCGCCGATGAATCTGCCCCGCCAGTTCTTCCGCATCGCCCTGGTCGGAGAACCCGCCCCGCCGACGGAGCCCACGGGTTACGTCTCCATGGGGGTGCCTGCGGCATCCGAGGCAACCTTCGCCGCGCCCCTCATTCGCCAACGCGCCTTCCGTGGCCGCATCCGCGCGATCTCTGGCAATCAGATCAGCGTGACCGATGGGCCAAACTGGGGAGTGAATGCCTTTGTGAAATCTGGGCCCCAAACCAATACTTACGCGGCCATCGTTACCACCGGGGAAAAGGCTGGCCTCGTCGGCATGATCACCGCGAATACGTCCGACACTTTGACCTTGTGGCTCGATCCTGCGGAGGACCTCACCGGCATCTCCAGCGATCTGATGGATGGAAACGGGCAGGGTGCCACTTTGGAAATCATCCCCTACTGGACGCCCGCCACTTTTGCTTCCGGCACACCCCCGCAGGGCGCACAGATCTTGCTCTTCCGCGCTAACATCGCTGGCACCAGCCTTTCCGCCAGCAAGACACTGGAATACGACTCCGGCCACTGGTATGACGTCGATGACTTTAACGTCGCTGATGACGTCGCGCTGGGCTTCCACGAAGGCATCGTGATGCGCAATCCGACAGGGGCTGCCTACAATTTCAAGGTGCAGGGTGATGTGCCGACCTTCCCACAACGCATGAGCTTGCGCACCCTAGCGGCCGGCACAGACCAGGACATCCGCTTTGGTTACCTCTGCCCCGTGCCAGAGCCCATCGGCACCCTGTCTCTCAATCTGCAAAACGACGATGCGCTGCTGGTCTTTGATAACACGACCACCGGCACGAACAAGTCCGCCTCCAAGATCTACCTCTACACCACCGCAGATGGTTGGGTGGATGGGGACACCTTCTCGCCAGTGAACATCGCAGACGCTCTCCAGCCGGGCTATGGCTACATGCTCCGGCGCAAAGCCACCTCCCCTGCCAGCACCCTGATCTGGCAGGATCTGCCCAGTTTCCTTCAATAACCCACCCAAAACTCTCTCATCATGAAACGTCCCCTCTTCCCCTCCTTGGCCATCCTTGGGATGATCGCTGCGCTTTCCTGTTCCGACGCGATGGCGACGGTCACCTTGCAATTCAGCAATACTTCTGCAAAGCTCACCAACCTCGCCAACGAACTCGGCGTCGTCACCGATGGCATGTCCTGGGGTGTGTTGATCGATACGGATGGCGATGGGTTTGACTACGTCCCCACCGGCACCACGTACACCGAGTTTGCGAACGCAGTGGTGCCTGGACTGGGCATCTATCTCGACATGGATGGGGGCATCCCGACGGATGACTTCCTTTACATCGGATCCAATTTGACCTCCACCGTTGGCGGCACTGACGGTGGGTCTGGCGCTGCCACTAGCATCTCCAGTGTGCCCATGGGGGTCAGTGGCATCAACGCGGGGGATGCCTTTGCGCTGATCTGGTTTGCCAATAACAGCGGCACTGAGGGCTCGTTCTATGGGGTGCTGGAGCATGCTTCCTTTGTCCTGCCGACAGATGGTGTCACCCAATCTTATGCAGCCGCTTTTGCGGGTGCGGATCCCATCCTCACTGCGGATCAAGTCTTTGAAGCCTCATCCGTCGTCCCAGAGCCAGGCTCCGCGCTGTATCTCCTTGGTGCTACCGGTCTGCTGCTGCGCCGCCGCCGCAAGAGCGGGGCGCAGGTCTAAGCGATCCGATCAAAGCTTGGCAGTGCGTGGCAGTGCGGCGATCTTTTCCGCCGCTTCCTTCCACTCCACCTCATGGGGAAGGCGATGGCTCTTCGCTGCGAGTGCGGCCACCATCCCTGCGCCTTCACCCATGCCCACCGCGTTCCCTGTCACACGGTAGCTCGCATGGGCGATGAAGTCGCCACTGATGCAGCGTCCCGCCATCATGAGACCATCGACGTCTTTGGCGATCATGGCCCGCAGCGGGATATCATAAGGCTGCACCTTGAGGCCCCTGTTCGAGTATGCAGACGTTTTATTGTGCTCCGCGCTGAGTGCGTGAATATCGACGGAGAAAGTGGAGCGCGTGACACCGTCTTCATGCCGGGCACCCGTGACCACGTCGCTCTCGTTTACCACGTACCGACCCGCGATGCGGCGCCCATCGCGCACGCCGATCTGCTCTGCCGTGGCTGCGATTTGCAGGCCTTCCCACTCCCCGCCGAGCTTGCGCAGGCCATTGACGATCTTGTTCATCTCAGACCGAGCCCGCACCGTCGCCTCCGTGATCTGTGCGGCGTCAAAGGCCTTCACGCCGTATTCGTGATTCATCATCACCAGCAAGAGATTGTCCCGCACCTGCCAGAGCGTCGGGCTGCTGTAGGAGGGGAAGTGCCCCGTGGCCTTGATGGCCTCTAGAAATTCCTTCTTGTAAGGACCGCTCTTGGGGTCGGATGGATGCAGAAATTTGCCCAACATGGAAACGTCCTTGCAGACCAGCAGGGCATTCAGCGACATCGGCTGGCAGGGGCAATCTTTGGACTCGCCAAATTCAAAGTCACAGCCAGCCAACGCGCCCAGATCACCATCGCCCGTGGTGTCAATGAACACCGGTGCGCGCCAGGCCTGCCTGCCGGACTTCGACTCCGTGACGATCGTGTTCAGGCGACGCCCATCCTTGTAGGCGGCCGAGACACGGGTATGCAGTTGGAACTTCACCCCTGCCTCCACACACATCTCTTCCAGCAGCAGCTTCATACCCTCCGGCTCGTAACAGATCGACTTCATGTTGGTGCCGCGGCGCACCCCGCTCGCATCGAGACGCAACAGCAGTTCTTTGGCGAAACCTGTTTTATCAAAGTCCAAAAGATAGCCCAGCAGCCCTGCCGTCCAGACGCCGCCCAAACAACCCCTCCACTCAAAGAGCCGCACATTCGCCCCTGCACGCGCAGCGGTGATGGCCGCCGTCACGCCCGCAGGACCCGCGCCGCAGACAATCACGTCTGCATCGGTCACCAACGGCAGGTCGCGGGCGGGCTCGGCAAAGATGTCCGTGGGCGTTCCCTCCGCGCCATTGCCCAAGACCGGCGCACCAAGGGCACCCGCAAGAGCTGATTGGAAAAGGCGACGGCGACTGAAGGGCGATGAGGAGGCAGGCATGGCAGATGGGTGAGGTTAGCGGAGTTCTTTGATGCGGATGTTTTTCCAGGCGACCTGAAATGGCCCGGTGCCCGCCTTGATGCCGTGCACCTGGAGCCCAAAGAACCCCTTGGGATGGCTCTTGTAAATCTCTTCGTGTGTCAGATTGGCCACCAGCGCACCATTGATGAAAGTCTGGATGTTCGCTCCCTTGGCGACCACTCGGAATTTGTTCCACTCGCCATTCTTCATGTGGGAATGCTCGTTCACCGCCTTGTCTTCGGACTTGGGCTCTTCAGACAACCACTTGAACGGCGTAGCTTCGCCATAGATCCAACCGGCTTGCCCAGGGCTGGACTCGATCTCGACCTGCGGGCCATACACGCGACCTTCTGGGGCATTGCCAGCCGCATTCGGGGAGGTGGCCGTCTTTTGCTGGGAGCGGATTTGGACGCCGGAGTTCAGGCCATCATCGACCTTCACCTCAAACTCCAATTCAAAGTCGCCATACTCTTTGTCACTGCAAAGGAAGGAATTAGGGCTGCCCTCCGTGGTGCGTCCCACGATGGTGCCGTCCTCGACCTTGTAACTGGCGGTGCCATTTTTCTGCGTCCAACCCGACAGACTCGTCCCATCAAAGAGACTGACCCACCCAGCGTCTTCAGCAGGAAGCGGAGCAGCAGTGGCGATTGCGAGGGAACACAGGGCAGCAAAACGAAGCGGAGTTTTCATTGGAGGAAGGAAACGTGTCCGAAGACCCGAATATGTCAGCCCTGGGGGATGGATTCCGCGCCCCTCCAAAACCCGCACCCTGCTGCCATGCCGACCAATGGAGTTTTCAGGCGCACGGATCCTCAGCCTACAGCTTCTTCATCCTTGTGGAACCACATGGCTTGGATGTTAGCCGCCATTCCCACACACTTCGTACGACGCCCTTCGCGAGGTGCGCCTTGGCAAGGCGAACACCGGTTTCGAGGCGGTCAGAGGGAGAACGCCCCGCCAATGCGTGAAGCAAGTCGTGGCATTCATCCCTTGATCCTGCGGAAAAGCTTGTGCCAATCCTGAGGTAAACCTAAGTTTCGCAGTATGGAAAACATTGACCCAGCAGCAACATACACGTTCCGTTGTCGCCCGTCGATAGACGGACTCTTTGCCCTTTGCGGAATTTTTGGAGTCGTCACAGCATTGTGCATTTGGGGTGCGCTAAACGTAGACCAAGGAGTCATTTTTAAAGGGATGCAGTTTTCCCCAGAAGCGGTGAAAACGATCTCGTGGGCTTCCGGCGGCATCATGCTGCTAATGACGTTATTCGTCGGCTGGAGCATTAAAAAGTTTGGTGCCACACCCCCGATCGCTGTGTCCCCTGAAGCGATTGAAATTCATCTCGGCCTTCCTCCGAAACGACTGCGAGTGCCCTTATCAAGGATTGTAGCTGTTAGCCGTCAGCAACGGAATGGGGAAGAGTACTTGTTGCTTCACACCGCGAATCGGCCACTTCAAATCGCAGTGAAATGGCTGGATTCACAGGCTTCTAGCGCAGACCTCGAAGCACTCATACGGACTCGCCTTGATAAGTCACAGGGATAGTTTCAAAAGAGTGGCAATCATCCAGTGAAAGATCCGTGATGTGGGGCCCAGAGGCCGGAATATCGGTGACTCGAGCCTTGTTCCTCAAGGCAGCTCTCCAACCCAAAAGACACCGAATGAGAATCAGCGAGATCAAGCCGGAGCCGACACGAGACACCGCGATCAATGGGAGAAGGTGCTGGAGTTAGGCAGCGAGCGAGGAGGCGTCGGTGCTTGCCAGCAAAAGCAGGCGTAAAACGCGCACCAAGACCACCATTCAGGGCCTGTGGTGCCAGACAACCGCCGCACCCCCCTCCGATGCGTCGGCAAAAAGCCAACCCAGCACCCCCACCGCACATTTTCGTTTGCCGCCATCGTCCAGGGCGGCAGAGTGGCGGTTCATGATTGAAACGCTCATCGACTACGTCCTGCATGTGGACAAGCACCTGGAAGCCTTTGCCCAAGGCCACGGAACCCTGATCTATGTCTTGCTCTTTGCCATTATCTTTTGCGAGACGGGACTGGTCATCACGCCCTTCCTTCCTGGGGATAGTTTGCTCTTCGCGGTCGGTGCCCTTGCCCCGCAGAATCTAGTGCGGATCGAGATTGTCGTGCCCTTGCTCATCGCCGCCGCGATCATTGGGGATAACCTCAATTACTGGATCGGCCGAAAGGCGGGCGGCTGGATGGTGAACCAGCGATGGTTCAAACAAGACTACATGGCCAAGACGGAGAAGTTCTTCGTCAGGCACGGGGGTAAGGCCATCATCCTCGCGCGATTCGCACCGATCATCCGCACCTTTGCCCCCTTTACCGCCGGCTTCGGACGCATGAGCTATCGGCGCTTCCTCGGCTTCAGCATCAGTGGGGCCTTCATTTGGGTGATCAGCTTCACCATGGCAGGCTACTTTTTGGGGCAGATCCCCATCATCAAAAACAACATCAAACTCGTCTTCCTGCTCATCATCGTCGTCTCTCTGTTACCAATCGCCATCGAGATCGTGAAGCACAAGCTGGGCAAAAAGGAAGAGCCTGAGAAAGGAGAAGATGCATGAGCACGCCGGATGGAGTCATCGTCATGGATCACCCGCTCCTCAAGGTGCTGATGAGCACCCTGCGGGATGTCAGCAGCAGCACGGGGGTCTTCCGCCAAACGCTCAACAAGATCGCCGGACTCCTTACCACGGAGGCGACGCGCCACTTTGAGACCGCCGCCATCACCGTCGCCACGCCGCTGACGACCACCCAGGGGGCAAAACTCGCGCGACCCGTGATCATCGTCCCGATTCTGCGGGCAGGTCTCGGTCTCGTCGATGGCATGCTACCGCTGCTTTCAGATGCCACCATCGCGCACATCGGCATCGCACGGAATGAGGACACCGCCCTGCCAGAGCCTTACTACGCGAAGCTGCCCGCCACCCTCCCTGAGGCCGAAGTCCTGCTCGTTGATCCCATGCTGGCGACGGGTGGCAGTGCCTGCGAGGCGCTCAATCAACTCAAAGCGGCAGGTGCCTCGCGGCTCACGCTAGTGACCGTCGTCAGTTGCCCCGAAGGCATCGGCGCAGTTCGCACGGCCCATCCCGACGTGCGGCTCGTCACCGCAGTCATCGATGAATGCCTGAACGAACGCTGCTACATCGTCCCAGGACTCGGCGATGCTGGAGATCGTTACTTTGGCACATGATCGTCTGTTTTTAATCGCATGACGGAAGCCTACGTTCAGCGCTTTGGCGGCATCGGCCGACTCTATGGTGTCGCCGCCATGGAAAAACTCCAGGCCGCGCATGTCGCCGTCGTGGGAGTCGGCGGCGTCGGGTCTTGGATCGTCGAAGCCCTCGCCCGCAGTGGCATTGGTGCGCTGACCTTGATCGATATGGACGATGTCTGCATCACCAACACCAATCGCCAACTCCCTGCCGTCGCAGACACCGTCGGCAGGCCCAAAGTCGCCGTGTTGGCAGAGCGCATCGCCGCCATCAACCCCGAGTGCCGCCTGACCCAGAGCATTGAGTTCCTGACCGAAAGCAACGCAGACCGCCTGCTGGATGCAGGTTACGATTTGGTGATCGATGCGGTGGATCGCATGACCATCAAGGCGCTGATCATCGCCAAGTGCCGAGATCGCAACCTGCCTGTGCTGACGTCCGGCGCTGCTGGTGGCCGACGCGATCCCACCCAAGTCCGTGTCACCGATCTAGGCTTTGCAGGGGCCGATCCCCTGCTGCAACAAGTCCGCCGCAAGCTCCGCCGCGATCACCAGTTCCCCAACAGCACCGATGGCAAAGGCCTGCCCATGGGCGTGCCCGCCGTTTTTTCCATGGAACGCGCCGTCTATCCCCAAGGCGACGGCACCTGTAGCACCGAGCCGGATTCCAATTCCGAAAAGGGCCTGCGCCTCGACTGCGCCGCCGGCTTCGGAGCCGCCACCCACGTGACCGGAGCCTTCGGCTTCGCCCTCGCCGCAGAAGCCGTCAAAAAGCTCACCGAAGCGTAAAGCCACCTCCCAGGCCGATACCGACTTCAGGGTGTGTTGATTCAGAGAGCGGTTCCAGGAGATTGGCAATGCCTTCAAAACAAACGCACGTTGGGTCAAGAAATACATGACGGCACTTCCCCTCCGTCGGCGTGGCGATTCACTTCCTTAGCAGGCAGAGCTTCGGCTCCGAAGCAATGAAATCGGAGTGGACACAATGCGGCCGCTTTTGCTAAGGCCAGCCTTAGCTCATTCGATCTGCGCTTGGGAATGGGTGCTCTGCGGTGGGTATGGCGCCATCTGCAATCGTCCAGGTATCTGGGCTCTGTTCGCCTCCAGTCGATGCGACTCTGTAGCACCAAATCGGGTAGAGACACTGACGGGCCTGATCCAGAAGTTCACGGTGGAGCAGGCTGCCGGGAATCGGCAGCTGAATTTTGGCAAAACCTCTTATGTCACTCCGATCTACGATGAGTGAGGTTCCGTCCTTCACTCCCGCACCCTTCCACTGATTGTGGCCTTGTTCATCGTTGTCCAGACGGACAACCGTTTCGAGTCCCATTCCGACATCATTGAGCTGATGCATCACGGATCTCTTCCAGAAACGACGGCGGGGCTGGCCATCAGAGCCCCCTCCGACGACTTCTCCGGCTTGGGTGTCGAGCTCAAGGTCCTGGTGATTTGGCGGCAGAATGAGCCGAATGGTGGCGGAATGTTCGGCGATGCGGTCCGAGTTTTTGGAATACAAGGTGCTGATGATTTCATCGAGCCCACCCAGAGTCTTCTTCAGAGTGGATGTCCACCAAGCGGCGATGCTGAGAATCGCCCCAGCGGTGGTGCTGGCATTCGAAATGATCTCCTTAACCCGTTCGAAAAGGCGCTCGACTCCGCTGTGGAGGTTTTTGCGATAGTCTGCGTATTTGGGGCGCAGCGTCTGGAGATTGATTTTGCCGAGCCACGCCGAACTAGGGACCATCTTCCCTGCACCCGCCAGTCCCAAAAAATGCCGAGCTGCTAAGCGTGCAGCTTGAAAGTCGTGGTTACGTGCTGGTTGGTCAAAGAATCCAGCAAACGCAGACAGGGGCGACGTGAACATCGGGATGACATCGCCAACGTTTCCATCGGTCGGGAGGCGTGGGACGATAGCGATGACCTTGGCGTCGGGGCTCTTGCCTTCGATCCCCAGAAGACAATCCACGTAACAGACCAAAAGAAGGTAACACCACTCCCTTCGATGATTGCGATAGTCATCGGTCGCGAACCAGTCTTTGTCCGGTTGATCGTGCGGGAATGTTTCGGCGATGCTCAAGACTTCGTCTGGGATGGCGATCACAGATGTATCGGCCAGACGCACTTCTCGCGCAGCGCGCACAAGCTCAAGGCTAAGCTTTGCACGTGCTGGGGGAATAAGCTCTTGGAATCGACGTGCTAGAATCCTGCTACAGCCGATGAAGAGATCTCTAGCAAGAGAGTCGAGCCAAGCGGTATCGGTCGCTCGCTGGATGATTTCACTCAGGCGATCTCGGAGTTTGTCCCGATCTTCAAATACATCACGAATGAGCGCAATCTGGTCGGCCTCCCGACTTCGGCCCTGGGATACAAGGAGACTGACGAGGTGGGAAGTAACATCAATCAACCGGGGGAAACTAGTGCGTTCAACGGTCACGTCTTTCTCATCGAAGCCCAACTCATTGAGCACCTTCGCGGAGTAACTGGGGGCCTCATCGGTGGTAAGCGGATCCACGTAAATGATGCGGCGGAGGAAGGAGCGGTGTTCAGTCGCATCCAGGAAGGATGTCATCCGATAAACTTCACGGATGGGGTCATTGTTGAAAATCCCGCCATCGGCGTATGCGAGATTGATAGTGTCATCTCGCTTACCCTGATCGGTGGCGTCGCGCAGATCGTGTGGCCAATAGGCACCGTATTCGTGCTCAAAACGCTCTAAAACGACCGGAGGGAAAGCAAAGGGAAATGCCCCAGAGGCGAGAGCTGTGGTCACAAACACCCACCATTCGGCAGGATCAAGTAAACTGTGAAGGTGGCTGCAAGCACGCACACCACTCACCTTAGAGCATGAGTGGTCCACCTTCGCGCTGTTGTGAAGTCGATACCATCTTGATGGGTAGCGAAGATCCACCTTCTGGGCGCTCTCAGCCGTGTCTTTCTGGTTGGATGCCATGACGGCGATGGCATGCGCGTCGTCAACATTGTTGCGGACTTCATCCAGATCAAGTTCCCGAAAGAAGATGTGAAATACCCGCATGTCTTTGTGCACCTTCGAACGCAGTGCGTCATTAAGTCCGACCAATCCTTCCTCTGGCGTGTTGATGAGGTGTCGCCGAGCATCCGCTGTGAACGGGACTAATCCCGTCAACGTGGCCCCGAATAGGCATTCGGCACTCAAGAGCGTTGGTCTTAACTTTGGCGGGCCGTCTGGGATCACCTGTCTCCTTGCCATCTCGAGTAGAAACTCACGATAAAACAAGGAAGGTTCTGTCCTCAATTGGCCCTCAGCTTGATCCTTGTCGGTTGGACCTTTTTGTCCCAACAATCCATCCAAATCGACTGATTCAACCCATGCGTTCCATTGGATATCTTGTGCAACCTGGGCGGCGATTAGTTTGAGACGGAGACCTTCGGGAATGGTTGACCATGAAGAGGCGAGCTTTGGATACAACGCCTTGAGATTGGATTCTGCATTCTTCTCTTCCTGAGGATGTCGCCAAGCAAATGCGCGCAACATCATGGCCAGTGAAACACTGCCTGCACTGGCACCACTGAACGCATCTATTTCGACATCACTATACTCGCAGCCCTCCGGGTCTTCGGCTAAGTGCAACAGCGCCAACTTAATGGCCTCAGTAAGGGCACCGCCGCTAAACGCGCCAGCCGACACACCTCCGCCCATAGCGAAAGCAAGCTTTAGAACAGGTTTTGACATAGCAAATAACTTTTGTTTTTGCAAGTCTAGGAACCACGGCCACTGAGGTAAAGAACAATTTGAAAAATGTGTCTAGTGAAAGCAGTCAGCATTGCGAGTCTCCACAAAACACAGGCTGGGAGTTTCAAGCCGAACACCAGGCTCTAGCACTCACTGATCCGAGCTGGCGAGTTATGGGGATCGTCCAGATGAAGATTGTTGGTGTTGCACCGTCTTTCTGTGAAGTGAGCGCAAGCTCGGACGCCGGACGTGTTGTCGCCCTCTAGTCCGTTGCTTGTTTCGTGCGTAAGCGGTGTGTCCGCTTTGAGGAGAGATTGCGCAGGTGCCTCATCTATGGTAATTATGGGTGGGTTTTTCCCACTCCCGCTGCCGATGGCCACTCTGATCACTCCCTTGAATTCCCTCCGCGCCAATACGATGGCGGGTGAGAGGCGCTTTGCGGCGCGGCTGCAGACTCATTTGGAAGACGATTATTTGTGCTGGTATGACGTTCCTGTGGGGGATGCGCGACTGCGGCCTGACTTTGTGGTGCTGCATCCCTCCCGGGGTCTGCTGGTGCTGGAGGTGAAGGATTGGAAGTTGGATACCCTCAAAAAGATCGACAAAATCAAAGCGGAGATCTTCGTCAATGGCGCGCTGAAGACCGTGGCCAATCCTTTGGAACAGGCCCGACATTATGCACTGCAAGTGGTCAACAAGCTCAGTGCGGACCCGCAGTTGGTCGATCCAGACGGGGCTTACCGTGGGAAGCTGTGCATGCCCTGGGGCTATGGGGTCGTGCTGACAAACATCACCCGCAAGCAATTGGACGGTGCTTTGACGGAGGAAGAGCAAGACCTTGTATTGCCCGGCAGATTGGTCATCTGCAAGGACGAGATGCTAGAGTCCACCGAGGCCATGGAGTTTCAAGAGCGGCTCTGGGGCATGTTTCAGTATGCCTACGGCCGCAGGCTGACCCTGCCGCAGATCGAGCGCGTGCGCTGGCACCTCTTCCCTGAGATTCGCATCATGGCCACTCAGCGTGAACTGTTTGCCCCGGCGGCTGCCGCTGTCGTTCAAGAGGAATCCCCAGCCGTCACTCTGCCGGAACTCATGCGTGTCTTTGATCTCCAGCAGGAGCAGGTGGCGCGGAATCTTGGCAGCGGTCACCGCGTGATCCATGGCGTGGCGGGCTCCGGAAAAACTCTGATCCTGGGCTATCGCTGTGTGCAGATGGCAGAGGCGCTGACGAAGCCTGTCCTCGTCCTTTGCTACAACATCACACTCGCCGCAGGTCTGCGCTCCTTTGTTCGCCAGCGGGGTCTTGAGGCGAAGGTCAACGTGCATCACTTCCACGAATGGTGTGGGCAACAACTCGTGAGCTACCATGTGGAATGGGACCGCACCTCAAAGGAGGCTTGGCGGGTGCAGGTCGAGGCCGTGATCGCTGCGGTGGATCAGGGGCTGATCCCCCGCGCCCAATACGGTGCGGTCATGATCGACGAAGGCCATGACTTTGAGCCCGAGTGGCTGCGTCTTGTCAGTCAAATGGTGGACCCCAGCACGGACTCCCTGCTGCTCCTGTACGATGATGCCCAGTCCATCTACCGCAACTCACGCGGGCTGAACTTTAGCCTCTCCAGCGTCGGGATCCGAGCCGCCGGACGGACCACCATCCTGCGCAAGAACTACCGCAATACGCGGGAGATCCTGTCTTATGCTTTCGACTTCGCCAAGGACATCCTGGATCCACACTCCGCCGACGATGACCACATCCCCGTGATTCACCCAGAGTCGTCTGGCGGCAGCGGCGCGAGACCTGCCTTCCGGCAGTGCCAGAGTCTGGCGGAGGAGATCGAATACGCCGCCCGCTGCATTCGGACGTGGCGGGACCGTGGGGATTCCCTGGGCGAGATCGCCGTGCTTTACAACAACAACGATCACGGGAAGCTCATCGCAGACCAGTTGGCCTCATCCCAGATCCCCCATCTGTTGATGAAGGATCGGAATCAGAAGAGGGCGTTTGATCCGACTCAAAATCGAGTCAGCATCCTCAGTATCCAGAGCAGCAAGGGCCTTGAGTTCGGAACCGTCATCGTTCTCGGCGTCGGCCAGATGGAGACCGAAAACAAACGTGGAGAAGACAACGCCAAGCTGCTCTACGTCAGCATGACACGCGCCAGAGAGCGTCTCCTCCTTACCGCGTCTGGAAAGACCGACTTCACCGAAAGGCTCGCCGCACTGGCCGCCGCAGAGCTAGTGGCGGCATGAGTCGGACGCTGTGGCGCTGTTGTCGCACACCCCGTCATCGGCGTCTGTGATGCTAAACGTCACCACTGTTTGTGAATCTGTTTCACCGCTAATATCACGCTAATGGGACGCTAATAGCTCCGCCTTTATCAGCGTCATAAAAGTGTCAAATCAGCGGTTTTTTGCCTTAGTTTCGCCTGCCAATTCACAAAACACAGCTGATTCAGTCCGTGCCGAGAACCACGAGGCCGTGCGGTAGGCTCCCCGGCTGGCATTCGGAGTTCCTATCTTCCTCCTTCCTGCCCTCCTCATTCCCAAAACCGCAGCTACAACAGCCGTCGTGCATTGCGCAACCCATCCGCACTGACCACAGCGCTGCGGCTGGAGGCGACCATGAAGTCCAGGTAGTTTTGCCAATGCAGCGGCCGCAGCGCGGTCAAGGACGAGGCGCGCTGGGTGTAGCCGTAGTCCGCGATCTCCCAGCCGAACTCGCTGCGCCGGTTCCGATAGTCCGCACGGTGGATCCACGCGCCGTGCTCGTCCTTCCGCCAAACGGCGGCATCATTGCCCTGAACCACCTGGGCTAGACCCCACACGCGCTCCACGATCTCCCGGTCGTAACCGGTCTCGGGGTCTGTCTGGGAGTCCAGCTCGATGGTGTCTGGCATGATCGCCACAGATTACGAATTGAAGTAGGCTTCCCACTCCGCCGGGGCGTGCGCCGTCTCTACCCCATGGGCGATTCGGCCCTCGTTTTCTGGGACAAAGGTCGTGCTGGTGCCATAGACCATGATGAGATCCTTGCTACCCACGCAACGCAGTGCATGAGCCACGCCCGAGGGGATGACCACCCCCACATTGTTTGGCCCTGGCATGTCGTCGCCATCAATGATGAAGCGCATCTTTTTGCGCGGCATCCCGGCGCGTTCATCAATCAAGAACATCTCCGCCTGGCCGTGGATAAAGAACATCATGTCCCACTGTTCCAGTGCGTAGGGTCGCAGGCTATAATTTTCGGGCTCCTGCACGAAGAGACGTTGGAACCAGGCCTCGGGTGTTGTGTCGGCAGGGATTGCGGGCGGGTGGATGTGGAAGCCCTTGCTCGTGCCAGCCTGCATCAGCGCCGTCGCCCACTGCTTCGGCCACATGCCGATCTTGCCGGACATGCCTTCGCCCTCGCGGGCAAACTCAGAAAAATAACCACGGTAGCGCTGTTGAAAGACCCGGCGGTGAAAGACCTCCACCCCTGGGATGGCCAGATCTGCAGGGATCACCCCACTCAGGACCTCCCGAGCCTCCGCTCGCCCGGTCAGGAGCTTTTCGGCGAGATCGCCCGAATTGTAGTCACGCGTGGCCAAGGCCTTTCGCGCGGAGGGGCTGAGTCCGCGCCAGAGATCGTTTTCGTTGGATGAAGAATTGCTCATGAGTAATGACGAGCCGCATCTTGGAGGATGAACTGCCCGAGCGCAAGGCAGGTGTGGGAGGCGGTTTTGGCAACCCAGGGTGGTGAATTTAAAATCGTTGTGATTTACAGGGAGATTTCGAGAGACGGTTTCTTTGAGGTTCTCCATTGCTTTGGCTGCCGTCTCCTGCTGACTGGCAAAGTCGAGTTCAGGACAAAGGGCGGGAAAACTTATGAGGCAGCAGGCGTGGGGTGTGGACAGTTGACGGCGGGGAGGCGGATGGCTTAGAATGGGCTAGACCTTCCTTTAGCGTATGAAGCCTACCATGTTATCGCTGTGGACGATTGTATTGTCGTCCGTCTTTGTTGTTTCGACGGTAATTGCGTATGCCGATCCGGCAGTGCAGCGAATCTTCCCACCCACGCTGCAGTTTAACGAAGGGATGGGGGTTTTCACCCATGCTACTGCGATCGGTGGCGGCCGTATTGCGGTGGGTTCAACCGCAGCTAAGAATTCCCTCGGGATCGATTCGGGCGCGGTACACCTGTTTGACGAAAAAACTGGCAAGTTTCTGTTCTCGATTTTCCCGGCGGATGGAGCCAGTGGGGACAGGTTCGGGATGTCTGTTGCGATATCGGCAGGTCGCATCGCCATCGGTGCTCCTCGGAATGATTCGAACGGGCCGGACGCTGGTGCCTGTTATGTGTTCGATCTGAAGACGAAGCGACTGGTGCATAAAGTGGCCGGGCCATTTTTGGCGGGGGAGGAAGGCGGTGCCGCGGTAGCCCTTGAAGGCGATTTACTGGCAGTGGCGGCTCCACGGGGTAACTTTGGCGGTGGTGGGGCGTCGTCCGGTTTTGTCGCGGTAATCAACCTTTTGAATCCGCTAACGACCGCGTTTGCGACGAATCCGACCCCCGTTGCAGGGGATTCATTTGGGTTTTCGATCGCTTTGCACGGGAAGCTGCTAGCTGTGGGCATTCCAGGAGATGACACCGCAGCTCCGAATGCGGGTGCGGTGCAGCTTTTTGACATCGGGACGACAGATTTCATTAGCCAGTTGGTTGACGCTGCTCCGTTTGCCGATGATGGACTGGGCTGGGATGTGGATTTGGATCGTTCCATCCTTGCAGCGTCAGGTCCTTTTTCAAATGACGGGGGTGCAGGTTTGGGGAAGGTGACAACGTGGTCCATATCAAGGCCAGAAGCCCCTTTCGCCTTGGGACGCGTGACTGGCACTCTGCCGTTCCGAAGATTTGGAGACGCCGTTTCCGTGGAAGATGGACTGGTAGCGGTGAGTGAATCGCTCCGCATCAGTGATGTGCACCCGTTTTCGGCACAAACTGGCGCGGTGGATTTTTATGACCGAAATCAAAACTTGCTCCAGACGGTGCAGCCTCCCTCCCTGCCGGAGGGTGGGGGCTTTGGCACGAGTATCTGCCTAGTGGGGCGGACGCTCGTGAGCGCAGCGCCGTTTGACAGTGCGGGCACGGCCAACGGAGGCAGCCTGTGGAAGGTGAGCCCGATTTTGCCGCCACGCTCCAGCCTGATCACCCGCGTGGTGGCGACATCGGGAGAGCCTGCGCCTGCTGGGGGAAGTTTTACCCGTTTTCAGTTGGCCGCAGGGACAGGAGGCGATCCAGTTTTGGTCGCAGGACTGTCTGCGGCAGGCACTAGCCCAGGAATGAATGCGGGTGCGTGGGCGCAGCGAGGTGTCTCGAGCTATTTTGATCGAATCTCCCTGGCTGGGAATCCGCCCGGCGGTGTCCGAATCTTGCGTTACACCGATCTCGTGGCCCATAGCAATGAGTTCTTTGTGAAGACTCTGCGCACGGGGCCTGGGGTCACGTCCGCCAATGCTGAGGGTTGGCGGTTTTTCGGTGTGGGTATTGAGGGTACCGTCCTACAGGGTGGGGATGCCTTGCCTCTCGGCACGGTCAAGAAGGTCGGTCTGCTGCGCCAGGATAGCACGCTAACGACTGCCATGGTGGCCCATACGCTGGTGGCCGGAACCGGCGCGCCAGCAGTGACGGCGGCATCGGATACTGCGATCAGCGTCTTAAACGGCGTGTCGATTTCCGGAGTTGTCCGGGAAGGTATCAACGTGTCAGCGCTGGGCACTCCGTACGGTCAAATGCCCACCGTTCCCACGATTGCGGGTGCCAAGGGAACGGGAGTTTTTCTGGCGCAACCGGGCGGGGGCGTCACGACGGACAACAATCTTTATGTGGATAACAATGGGGTATCGGTCGTCGCTCGCAAAAGCGACATTGCACCTGCGGCGGATGGGTCGCCGCTCTTTCCCTGGCGGGGATTTACGGCTACCGTGCGCAGCAGTCTGGCCGTTTCATTCTTGGGAACGATGAACACCGCGACGAACGCAGAGGGATTGTGGTCCAATCGCACCGGAAGTGTGCGTCTGGTGCTACGCAAGGGCGATTCTGCGCCCGGAATCGGCGGCGGTGTTACGATCCGGCGGGTGCAGAGGTTGGCGATGGATGAGAGCGGCACCATCTTGGCTCTGGTTCAATTGCAGGGGTCTGGTGTGAGGTCCACCAACGATCTGGCGCTCTACGCCTGTCTCGCGACCTTGGCTGAGCCGGGGACCATCGAACTGCTCTTGCGGGAAGGGGATCGTCTGCCGGGTGGGGCCAGGGTTGGCACTATCAGCGGGCTCGATTTGCGCTGTTCGACGGGCTTTGTGAACTCGTTCTATGGCGTCTTAGTCACACTAGTCACGGAAAGTGGCGTCGTCACATCCGCTGACAACTTGGCGTGGCTGGTTGGGTCGCTCAGCAACACGGCTGGCACTTCAGCCGCACTTCGGCAGCCCTTGGTCGTGCTTCGCAAAGGCACGACTTATGCCGATTCGCCGGGACGCGATAGGATCACCTCGATCACAATGCCGACCCGTACCGTGGAGGCGAGTGGGGCCTTCAATACCGGCCTTAGCCATGTCATTGGCCCCTTTTTTGGTAGATCCACGCTTCAGGTGACCTTCGCGGACCGGAAGCAGGCTGTGGTCGTAATCGATTAGGCCGGAGGGATGCTTCGCCTCGTGATGAGCGTGGCGATGCCCTGGTGAATTGGGGGACGAGCACGATTTGCCGATCACCGCCCGGGGCGGCGTTTGTCTGATGGGTGCCCTATTTGTTATGAAAGGGCCATGTTTTGTCTTGATTCTATAATTTGAATCGCTATTGTGAAAATAATCTCAAATTCGAGATGGTGCCGCCTGATTCAGCTTATGGTTTTTATAGAGTCGCTCCCACATCGTTTCAGGCTTCACGCCTTGCCCTTGGTCGTCTCTGCGGGGCTTGTGGTGGGGGCTAGCGTGTTTGGGGGGCCCCTGGAGAAGGAGGACACCCGCCTTTACGTCAATTATTCCGCCAAGCCGCCTGCGGCAGCGCTGCTGGCGTTTAACCTTTGCATTTTGGACCCTGGGGCAGATGTCGATCTGCGGGTGGGCCATGAAAATGGGAACCGCTACCTTGCCTACCTTTCAACGGTGGAGGCGGCCAAGGGCTCGGCCCTGGCGCGTCTGGTGGAGGAACGGCAGATCCCGATCTTGGGGAAAAACGAGAACTGGGGCAGCACTCTTCTGGACATCCGTGCCCCAGGCTGGCAGGAGGCGATGGTGGATGCATTGGCCCCGGAGGCTCTGCGTCTGGGTTACGACGGGCTCTTTTTGGATACCGTGGATAGCCTCTCCATGCTCGAAAAAGCAGCGCCCAAGGACGCGGCGGCCTTTCGTGGTGCGATGGTAGGGATGATCCAGCAGTTGCACGAGCGTTATCCGGACAAGAGCATCGTGATCAATCGTGGCTTTGACCTCTTGCCGGATCTTCGCGGCTCGGTGTCGGGGGTATTGGTAGAGAGTGTGTATCAAACTTTTGACCCCCAGACCCGTGAATTTAAAGCAGCAAGTCCAGCGGATTCTGCCTGGCTGGAAGGCAAAATCAGGGCCGCCCAGGGGTTGGGGCTAAAGGTCTATGCAGTGGATTATGTGGACCCCAAAAACTCAGGCTTAGCCAAGGCGACCGCAGATCGTCTGCGTGCCCTCGGATGCGTGCCCTTCATCACCACGCCGGAGCTGAGTGGAAAGGTGGGAGGACCGGTGTGTGCCGTCCCGCGTCGGGTCATGGTGCTGCATGGTTGGGATGAAGGGGTGACGGGCGTGGCCTCCGCGCCGGCGGATGAGACTCAGACCGCAGGACTGCTGGCACCGGCCCTGCGCTGGGCAGGGGCGGTGGTGGAGTATTTTGACATCGGCGGTGGCGTCCTGCCGCCGCTTCCACAGGAGTCCATCGCCGGGGTCGTCCTCGACGCCGATCTGCATCTTAGCGCCGCCGGGCAGATGGATCTGGCAGTCTGGGTGGCAGAGATCACCCGCCAGGGTGTGCCACTGCTGATCCAGGGCCAACCGTGGGCGGACCCCGCTGCCTGGGAGGCCATCCGCCCCACTCTGGGGCTGAGGGGCACGGGCGCGCTGCTGCCGCAGGCCACGAAGGTCTCCGTGGCTGCGCTGGACAATGAATTGGCCGTGGGGAACCGGGTGCTCCAGCCCTTGCAGGCCGGGTTTCGCGATCTCCAGGCTCCGGCGGGGGCAAGGGTCCTGCTGTCCTGGCGGGGTGATACGGGTGCCGCCCAACCCCACAGATACGATGCCTGCTTTATCGCGCCCTGGGGGATGCTGTGGAACGATCCGACGGCACTCAGCCTCGGCCCCCAGGTAGATTTACTGAAGTTGGCCGCCAAATGGTTGCCTGCACTGGAAGAAACGCCGATCCCAGACACAGCGCTGCAAGGGGGGCGCCGGATCTTTGCCTTCCACATGCAGGGAGAGGGCTTCACGACGCGGGCTCAGGCCCCCGGCGCGCCGACGTGTGGAGAGGTTTTCCGCACGCGCATTCTCGAGGAGTATCCGCTGCCGGTCACCGTCGCGATTGGGGAGGCGGATGTGCGCGGCTTTTCTGCGGGCAGTGATCCAACCAACGCGGCTGAATATGAGGCAGTGGCGCGATCCATCTTTGAGTTGCCGCAGGTCGAGGCCGCCGCCAATTCCTTCTCCCGCCCCACCAGTTGGGCCGTGGATGAAATCGCAACGGGGCCGCTGAACGCCGCCGCAAAGCAGGATGAGCGTGGATTGAAGCGGGAGATCATCGGATCCCTGAACTACCTGCAGCGGCAGCTGCTACCGCCAGGCAAGTCCATGCAAATGTTCCTCTGGCCCCATGGGGCACGGCCCAGTGCGGAGGCTCTTTCGATCTGCGCCCAGGTGAACGTGGCCCAATTGCCAGATGCCTGGAACCCACGCTGGCCTGCGCCCGAATCCACGATGCGGTCGGGAAAAATCGGGCTCTTGGGCATGGATCACCGACGGCTCCAGGACGCAGATCGGCTCATTCACGGGTGGCAAGACAGTGGGGGCGGGATCGTCAGCACCCCCGTGCATCTGGCAGCGACGTTTGGGCAGGTGCAGGATGCCGAGGGGCTTTCGGTCCTGCAACGGACTCTCGACTGGTGTCAGGCCCAGCCCTTGCATACGATCACAGCGGCGCAATACGCCCGTCTTTCTGCGGATGCTGCCGCTACGGAGGTGATGCGGGTGGGGCGCGACCATTGGATCATTCTGAATAGCGGTTGGTCCTGGACGCTGCGCTTGCCGCAACGGATGGGCGTGCCAGACCTGGATCGCTGCCGTGGGGTGGTCGGCTGGAGCACGCAGAATGGGATGCTCTACGTCCAAACGATGGGGCGGCCTGTGACGGAATTGGTTTTGAAGGACGAAGCAGAGCTGGGCCGCCAGTTGCACCTCGTCTCTGCCAGCCGTCCCCTGCACATCTACAGCCGCTCATCGCTGATGATCGTCGTTTCCACCCCCGAGGCAGGCAGTGTGGAGGTGGTCGTCGGCGGATTGGAGCCTGGGGCCATGTGCAGTGCGCGCGGTCCAGGGGCACCGCTTCACCATTTGGCAGATGCGGAGGGTCAGGCGCGCCTGACGCTGCCGCCCCGTTCCGTCATCACCCTCCGGGCCACCCAGCTCCCTTATGCCGCGATGCGCTAGCTTTTTGGCGAGATCGATCCTGCGTGCAACCCTGCTGGGCCTCGTCCTCGGCGGCGGTCTGGCGGGCGGCTGGTGGTGGGCGATGCGCCCCGTGCCATCGGTGGTTCTGCCGCAAAAGATTGAGCAGATGAAGATCGGGGTGTTGACGCGCTTTCTCAGCATCTCCAGCCACCCTTCGTGCAAGGAGGCCCAGGCTGCCCTGCCAAATCTCCCGCCCGCGACGCTGCAGAGCCTCATCGATTGGGCACCCCGCCCACCAGCGGAAATGATCGATGTGCTGCTTTCGGCTAGGGCACCTCTTTTGACGGATCCCAAACTGACTCGCGCCTTTCTTCATGCGGCCCTGCAACGCAAAGACAAGCTGCCGACCAGTCTGGCTTTTTCCCACCTCGTCGCCCCGGCAGAAATCAGCCTACCGGAGTCGGATCGCCTGGAGGCCCTGCGGCAGTTGGCGGACCGCGCCATTCAGGACCACGACTCAAAGCTGGCTGCCGAGATCCTCTTGCGTGCCTGCGACTCCCCGGTGGCAGACTGGCCCGTGCTGGACCTCTTTGTCGCCGTCTGCCGTTCCTCCCGCCGCCCCGGCAGCGCGGTACAGGTCATCCGGGACTGGATCATCGAGCCCCCAGATGGCAGCCGCCCGGAGGACTTCGAGATCGCCCGGGACCTCTTGGTGCGGGTACAAATCGAGTCTGATCACGCCCGTGAAGCCCTGGACGATTGCCTTGCGCAGCTCGCAGCACGCGGCGATGCCACAATCGAGGAACGGCTCCTGCGCCGGGCGCTGACCCCAGCGCGTCTGTGCGGTAAGACCGCGGACCTGCTGCCGTGGATCGACCGCTTTCTGGCACAGTTCCCTTGCGATCACTTGGAGTGGAGCGAGCTGGGGCCTGACGCAGATCCGAAGTGGAAGGAGTGGGCTGCCCAAGCTGCTGCCTTTGCCGAAAAGGCCCATTTTGAGCCCCGCGCCTGCGATCTCTACCTGCGGATGGCCGCCGCCGCCGTGCCTGGGGCGATGGCCCGCGCCTGGATGCTGAGCCCTAAGCTTGGCCGGAAAGACGAATGTGTCGCTTTGCTGGACCGCATCGCCACCTCGCAGGATGGCTGCGATAAGCTCCTGACCGCCGCCCTGGATGTGTCCGCCCTCCAGGAGCCGAAACTGGCGCGCGAACTCCTGCAAACGCTGGAGCAGCGCCACCCAGAGTGCCGGGAGCTGCAACTCCAGCGCGCCAAGTTCTTAACGGCAGGCAAAGACCCGCGCGCCTGCCTCAGCACCTGGCAGTCGTATGTCGGTCGTTTTCCAGAGGATTCAGAAGCCGTCAGGGAGCTGGCTGTGTGTCAAGTAGCGGCCGGATTTCCAGATTCCGCCTTCCAGACACTGCGGCGGCTGCCCTTGGAAAAAATCGATGCCACCTGCCTGCGGATGACGGCCTCCCTGGCCATCAGTGCTGGGGAAATGCACACGGCCCGTCAGGCACTCGACGAACTGGCAGGACGCGATGTCCCAGCTGAACCAGGCGATGCGCTGCTGCGAGTCCGCAGCGGTGCAGGGGCGGTGGCAAACCTCAGCGAACGATGATTTTGGCGGCTGCCTGCCCCTGCCGGTCATCCGGGGAGGAGACAAGGATCTGCGCGAGGTGATGCCCACCACGCCAGGCTGCGCCACTGATGGGGCGGACCTGGATGAGGTAGGCACCGGAACCGGCGTTGCGGAAGTTCACGATGTTGTTGCTAAAGGGGGCCATCTGGCCGGGCACGTCAAAGTGCTCCATGATGGTAAAGTGATCTTCCGTCAGATCCGCCACCGGCCAGCCGGCGCAGGTCACGAGAACCAGAAGATTTGCAGGCTGGGTGTTGCCAGAGCTGGCAGCCCCAGGGGCACCCTGGGCAGTCACAGTCAGCGGGACCCCGGCCGGGATCTCGGGCTTGGGCACCTCGTCTAGCTTCATTTTCAGGCTCGGGGCGGGTGGCTTGGGCGCTGGGGGTTCCGCTGGGGCGGCGACGACTGGGGTGGGGGCGGGCACTGGCTTCGTTGGGGGGGCAGGTGGCGCTGGCTTTGCGACAGGTTTGGGAGCCGGTTTTGCTGGGACAGGTGCGGGCACCTTTTTGGCGATTGGCTTTGGTGCCGGCTTGGCTTTGGCGGGTGCCAGCGACTTCTTGGCGGGAGCAGGTGCCTTTTTAGCGGCTGCCTTCGGCTTCACCGGCTTGGGGGCGGGCTTGGCCGACTTGGCGGGTTTTGCTGCTGGCTTCTTTGCCATCGGTGCCTTTTTCGGCTGCGTCTTTTTCTTGGCCATACTTGGTTCCTGCGTGAATTTTCGCAAGGTTATCAACAAATGAGGCACAGTGTCGAGCAGTGTGTGCCAACAAATTCACGAAAAGGCCGTCTTTTTTACGCAGATCCCTTCGAAAACGCTGATTTGGCGGATTGGCGGGCTGGAAACGCAAGTCCTGGCGGGTGGCAACGTTGGTACTGGCTCAGCTCTTCACCCCGCCGCCCATGCATCCCGTCGAAGAACAAATCCTGCGCACTCGCCGTGAATTCCTGACCACCTCTGCCAGCGGGCTGGGAATGATGGGCCTGGGCGCAATGCTGGCGCAGGACGGGCTCATTTCCGCAGCGGAGCCAGGCGGGACCGACCCCCTGCGGCCTCGGGAACCCCACTTCCCGGCCAAGGCAAAGAACTGCATCTTCATCTTCATGGAAGGTGCGCCCAGTCAGGTGGACCTCTTTGACCCGAAGCCCAAGCTGAACGAACTGCACGGCCAGGCGCTGCCGGACAGCATGACCAAGAACGTGCGCTTTGCCTTCATCAAAAAGGAGACGGCGCGGCTGATGGGCAGTCCTCGAAAGTTCAAAAAGTACGGCCAGTCGGGCATGGAGTTCAGCGATCTGTTACCGCACATGGCGCAGACGGCGGACGATTGGTTGATGGTGCGCAGCCTGCATACGGAGCAGTTCAACCACCACCCCGGTCAGTTGGTCCTGCACTGTGGTCGAGCGCAGTTCGGGCTGCCGACGGTGGGTTCGTGGCTGAACTATGGGCTCGGCAGTCCATCGCAGAACCTGCCTGGATATGTGGTCCTTTCCGCTGGACGGGGCACCAGCGGCGGTGCGAGTCTTTGGCAGAGCGGCTTCCTGCCCAGCTCTTATGCCGGAGTGCTTTTCCGCAATCAGGGGGAGCCGGTCTTGAATCTGAAAAACCCCGCAGGCCTGCCGATGGATCTGCAACGCAAGGGACTGGATGCCCTGCTGGAGCTGAACCAGAGCCGCTACGATCAAGTCCGCGATCCAGAAATCGCCAGCCGCATCGCCGCCTACGAGCTAGCCTTCCGAATGCAGGCCGCAGCCCCGGATTTGATCGACCTCAAAGGCGAAAGTGCGCAGACGCTGGAGATGTATGGCGTGAACCGCAAGGACCCGCCCAATAAGGCCACACGTGGTGGTGGCCCCGGCCAGTTCAAGGCCTTTGCGACGAACTGCCTGCTGGCGCGGCGATTGGTGGAGCGCGGCGTGCGCTTCGTCAGCATCATGCACGCCTCTTGGGATCACCACAGCAATCTGGACAACGAACTGACCTACAACGCAGGAATGGCGGACCAACCCATCGCCGCGCTGCTGAAGGACCTGAAACAACGCGGCCTGCTGGACAGCACGATGATCGTCTGGGGCAGCGAATTTGGCCGCACACCGCTGGGGGAAAATCGCAACGGCAGCGCCAATGTTTCTGGGCGCGATCACCATCCCTTTGCCTTCACCATGTTGGCTGCGGGCGGTGGCCTGAAGGGCGGCCTGACCTATGGCGAGACCGATGAAATCGGCTGGAACATCGTGCGTGATCCGGTGGATCTGCATGACTTCCACGCGACGATGCTGCACCAGTTTGGCTTTGACCACCTGAAGCTGACCCATCGCTTCCAAGGCCGGGATTTCCGGCTCACGGATGTCGCGGGCAAGGTGATCAAGCCGTGGATCGCCTGAGCCGGATCAGCCCACAGCGCGGCGGAACTTTGCCTCGTAACCGACGGCACCATCGACATCGCGAAGCTGGAAGGCGATGACGCTTTCTGCGCCTTCGCGCTTCAGTTCCACATTCAAAAAGCCACCTTTGACACGGTGGTAACGGTGGATGGTTTTGTCTTCTCCGGGCGTCCCGCCTGCGTGGGAATCGCTGGCGGCACCGACGCTGAACTCCTGCACGCCTGTGGTTGGATGAACGGAATGATATTGCCAGTGGCGATCCCCACAAACGACGAAGAAGTTGTCTGGCACATGGGCCTTGATCCACTCCCGCAGTTCATTGCCTTCGTGCGCAAAGTTGTCGTTGGAGTGGTTGTCGTGTTTGTTTTTGCGATCCGGGCCGACGAGAGGTGTGGGGCTGATCAGGAGCTTCCAGGTGGCATCGCTTTCCGCCACGGTTTTTTTGAACCAGGCTTTTTGCTCGGCACCCCAGAGTGTCTTTTCTGGGCCGTCTGCCATTTTGTTGGGGGATCGGAAATCCCGCCCCTCCGTGAACCAGACCTGGAGATCACGTCCCCAGCGGAAGGTGCGGTAGGCTGCCTTTCCTAGCGGGGCTTGTTGCTGGAAGATCTCGACACCTTCCGCAAAGGTCAACTCCCCCGCATTGAGACCGGGATAGCAATCGTTATCCACCGTATCATGGTCATCCTTGAGCCAATAGCTCCCCACGTTGCGCATCATCTCCACGATGCGGGGCAGGCTGAACATGCGTTCCCAATGCAGCCGCGCCAAGGCAGGACTGACCGCGCGGGGTGCATTGCTGTCGTAATAGACGAGGTCGCCGGTCATCGTCACGAACTTTGGCTCCAATGCCAGCATGGACGGATAGATCGGGTGCCCATCGACATGATCGCGGTCTGGATAACCCTGACAGGTCATCACGCAGAAGTTGAATTGGCTGGGCAACTGCGCCTCCGGTGCCGTGAAAAACTTGCCCAGAAATTCCGGGTGTTCTGCGCCATCGGCATCGCGTGTCTGACTCGCGTAATAGTAGGTGGCATTGGGCTTCAGACCGGTCAGTTCAAAGTGGTGGATAAAGTCCGTGGCCTCAGTCACCTCCACCCAAGGAGTGAGGGTGGCATCGCTCAAATCCTCCTTCAGCCCGTAGCGCAGACGGACGCTGCCAGCCATCCCTGGGCAGGCACCTTCGATCTGTTCGACTGGCACAGTGACGGCCGGGTCCTTTTTGCGATTTCCCTTCCCCGCAAAGACGATGCCGTCGTTGTTGCGCTGCGAATGCTTCGTCAACCGCGTCCAGACAATGGCAGAGTTGTCCGTGACCTCCCCGACGCGAGTACCCGTCGCCTGATGCAGGGTGCCCTCCGCCGCTGCGCGCAGCAAAGGATGGGCGGCCATGGCCGTAGCGGCTGTGCCTTGGATGAAACGGCGGCGGGAGAGGGCTTTGGTGGGCATCTAGGTCGGGTTAGGAATCAGGGTTATCGAAGAGGAACTGGAGGCGGTCGTTGAGAGGAGACGGTAGAAGACCGACTTTGGCCTGCTCCAGTAGTCCGACGTCAATGAGATCTCGCAGATGCATTCGGTCTTTATCCCGCCATGCTGCCAGTTTCATGCGCACCAAAGCATCCAACGTCACAAGCATGAATTCGTCGGCTTCTTCTGCCTCCTCAATTCGGGCATTCTCAGCCGGACTATCAGGCAGCGTTCTTTCGCCTGCAAAAACGACATGAACGGCATCGCGCACCTTCGCCTCAGGTCCATCCAGAAACACATCCATGTGGCCTGCCTTGCCCAGCGATCCTACCTGAGGGTGTACAAAGCCTGCTGCCTGCATGGCTTCAATCGCTTGTGGAAGATCGCTGCGGCGCAAAAGGATATCGACATCACGGGTATTGCGGACCGCGCTTTCGTCCACTCGGGATACCCATGCTGCGACTGCATTGCCACCAACGACCGCATAAGGAACCCCAGCAGCCTTCAGGGTTGCAGCGACACGCAGCACCCGCTGGCGCACCTTTTCGACGGCGTCATTCATGCGTTTCCAAGAGATTGGTTTGAGGAGTAAGGCCATGATAGCTAACACTCGGCGGCAACAGCAAAGACTAACACACCGCTCGGTTGATGGCAATCACGGCAGCGGCTTGGCACCCTTGCCTTTTCCTTTGCCCTTGCCTTTACCTTTGGCTCCGGCACCCCAGGTCTTTTTGCCTTCGGGATCCATTTGGCGTAGCAGTTCGGGCGTTGGTCCGCCGCCGAACTGGGCCCAGTAGGCGGCTTTGAAAGGATTCATCTTGGGTCCCATGGCACCTTCATTCACCATCATCGGCACCACCTCTCCCCACCACTTCTCATACGCGGCGCGCATGGTGGCGACGATCTCTGGCTTCAGTTCGATGAGGTTCTTCGTCTCGCCCGGGTCGTTGTCGAGGTCATAGAGCTCGCTGTTGTTGACGAGCGTGTAGCGTTGATCTTGGATCGCGCACTGGCGGAACTTGCCTTGCTCTTGCTGACCCTCATTCCAGCGACCAACATGCGTGACCCAGTAGCGCGGTGCGGCGGGTGTGGTGGGCTCTTTGAGCTGCGGCACAAGACTGCGGCCTTCCACTTGTTCCTCCAGCGTTGGTGTTACCTCAGCACCTGTGATCTCCATCAGTGTGGGCAGGATATCGATGTGACCGCTCAGCAAATCGCAATCTGCACCGCCCTTGAATCCCCCTGGCCAGCGCCAGAAGGACGGCACGCGATGCCCGCCCTGGTAGGGCTGCCCCTTGCCGGCACGCATCCCGGCGTTGAAGGTCTTCCAGCCCGTTGCCGATCCGTTGTCCGTCATGAAGATTACCACCGTGTTCTCTTCGATGCCCCAGGTCTTGAGCTGGTCTAAGAGGCGACCAAAGTTTTCATCGAGGTTCTCGATCATCCCGTAAAACTTCGCCACATCATCCGGCACCTGTCCTTTGTGTCGGTTGAAGTATTCGTCTGACACCAGCAGCGGTCCGTGGGCGGCGTTCAGCGGGAGGTAGGTAAAGAAGGGTTTCCCGGCTTTGACTTGCGCGTCCATCCACTTCGTTGCCTGGGCAAAGAAAAGATCCGTGCAGTAGCCCTTGGTCTTTTCGAACTTACCGTTGTGGCGGATCGCGGGGTCAAAGTAGTTGTTGTCGGGTGCATCACCGCAAGACCCAGGGTAGGTCTGGCCAATGCCGCCTGCGCCGTGGACATACACTTCATCAAAGCCGCGTGCCCCTGGCTGGTAGGCATCTTCATCGCCCAGATGCCATTTGCCAAAGATTCCAGAGGTGTAACCCACCGTCTTGAGCACCTGCGGCAGCGTTGTGGCACTCAGCGTTAGGCGTTCGCGCTCCAGGATGGTGTGGGTGACACCGTTGCGAAACTCATGCCGACCCGTCATGATGGCGGATCGGGTCGGGGAGCACGTCGGGCTGACGTGGAAGTGCGTAAAGCGCACGCTCTCCTTCCAGAACCCATCGGTTGCGGGCGTCTTGATGATCGGGTTGCCAAGACAGGCATAGTCGCCATAGCCCACATCATCCGGCATCACCAGGATGATGTTCGGCTTGGCAGTTTCAGCGTGCAGCGCCGCAGTGGCGGCCCCGAGTGTCAGAAAGATAGGAAGCAGTCGCAGAGGATTCATAAAACGTCCCCTGTTGACGAAGCGCTACAACCCAGTCTTGCAGCTCTATTTGCCAGCGCTGAGAATCTTCTGCGCTTCTTGACCACCGATCTCACGCACAAAGACATTCCGCCAGCGGATCTCGCCACCGTGTGTTTGCAGCATGATCGGGCCCTTCACAGGCAGTGGCTGTGCACGGTCCCAGTAGTTCTCCATCACGGCACCATCGACGACGAGCTTGTCATTGAGCCAGACCCAGGTCTTCACACCGATTTGGCGGATGCGGAAGCTGTTCCACTCGCCAAACGGTTTGTCTGCCACCACCGCAGGATCGCGTCCGGGTGTATTTGGCGTGTTGTTGAAAAGACCACCGGAGCCGAGGTGCGGCTTGCGGTCGGGCTTCTTGGGATCAAAGACCTGCGTGTTGTCCCAGATCTGCACCTGGGGTGCGCCGCGCAGGTAAATGCCGCTATCCGCATGGGGCACGGTCTTGTATTCGATCAACAGTTCAATATCGCCAAACTCCTCATCCGTCGTGGCATAAGGACCGGTGCCAACGTTGACGAGTTCCCCGTTTTCCACCTTCCAATGCTGGGCAAACTCATCCCGCATCGTCTTCAAGGCCGCTTCCTTTTTCTCACCTTGCAGCTTCGCGACGGAATGCGGGTTCAGGCCGTACCAGCCCGCGAGATCCTTCCCATTGAACAATGCGCGGAAGCCTTCCGGCGGCGCAGGGTCTGCGGCATGGATACTGGAGGCGGCAAGGGCAATGAGAAGGATGGAGCGCAGCATGGAATTCAAGCGGGTGAGTGGTTGGTTGGAGTCATTAACTACGCTGCACCCGTGCAACAATTTCCGCGAAGCCAAAGATTCAGGCTGTGGGGACGTAGTGATCAGACCATGAATCTCCGCCACCTCCTCGCCATCGCGTGTTGCGTCTCGCCCACCATGAACACCGCCGCGCAGACGTCGCCCACTTTGCACCCGAAGGGCGCGCCGCTGGCGCACAATCATCAAGGACCGTTTGTGACCACTGCCGACAGAGGCGTGCTTTGCATCGATAGCAAAAGCGCACTGCGCAGCATGGACGAAGGACGCACCTGGACGAGCACCCCTTTGTTTGCGGAGCCCACCAAGTTCGCCATCAGCAATGAGCGCGCGCTGTTGCGAACACGGGAAGGCGTTATCATCTCCGCCTGGATGAATGGGGTAGAGCGTGCAACGCCAAAAGGTTGGCATTGGGGGGAAAAGAGCGTGAGCTGGAAGGAGTTCGTCCTGCCGACCTATACCTGCCGCAGCACCGACGATGGCAAAACTTGGGAGCTGCCCGTAAAGCTCAGCGATCCCTGGTGCGGTTGCATTCATTCGCTGATCCAGATGCGCAGTGGTCGCATCGTCTTGGTCGGGCAGGAGATCATCCCGGAATGGCGTCATGCGACGGTGATGTGGGTTTCTGACGATCTCGGCCAGACATGGCAGCGTGGCGATGTGCTGGACTATGGAGTGGGTGCCCACGATCACGCTGGCTCCATCGAAGGCAGCGTGGTGGAGCGCGCCGATGGTTCGCTTTACCTCCTGCTGCGCTCGGAGTCCGGCTTTCTGTGGGAGGCCACATCGCTGGACGGTTTGAAGTGGACGGGGCTGAAGCCATCCACGATTCCCTCCGTGACCTGCTGCCCGCAAATGATGCGCCTCGCGGATGGCCGCATTGCCCTGCTCTGGAATGCGCCACCGCGCCATCGTCCGGACAATCACACGTTGCGTGCGGAGCTATCGCTGACCTTCTCCACTGATGAGGCAAAGACTTGGTCCGAGCCCGTCATCGTCGCCGCCAACTACAGCGGCGGTGGGCGCGTGTCTTACCCGTATCTGTATGAGCGCAGTCCCGGCGAACTCTGGATCACCACGATGCAAGGTGGGCTGCGGATGAAGATCAAAGCCAGCGATCTGGCCGCTGGAGAGATCCCCATCTATCAACCCCCACCGATGCGTGAGCCCAAGCCGAATGGCATCGTGATGTTTGGCGATTCCACCACTGCCTATCGCGATGGCTCAGTGCAAAAAGTGTACTCGGTGCGCATCGATGAAGCCCTGCAAAGCATCGGATCTAGCCTCACCGTGCATAACGCGGGCATCGGTGGCAATACCACGCGGGATGCGCTCAAGCGCTTTGACAGGGACGTGCTGCGTCACCAGCCGAAGCTCATCGTCATGCAGTTCGGTATCAATGACGCCGCCATCGATGTGTGGAAAAAGCCACCGGCCACGGAGTCGCGTGTGCCTTTAGCCGAATACATCACCAACCTGCGGGAGCTGATCCGCCTCGCACGCGAACACAAGGCCAAGGTCATCCTCATGACCACCAATCCCGTGCGTTGGACTTCGAAGCTGCGAGAGCTGTACGGAAAGCCCCCCTACAATCCAGAGGCGGAAGATGGATTCGAATCGGCGCGACTCGTCGCCTACAATGACGCCGTGCGCGCCTTGGCCAAAGAGCTCGCAGTGCCGCTGGTCGATGTGCGCGCAGCGTATCCCGCCTTTGCTGCACAGCACAAGACCACCCAGGATGGCCTCCTGCTTGATGGCATGCACCCCTCTGATCTCGGGCACCAATTGGTCAGTGACCTCCTCCTCCCTGCGATCCGCGATGCCGTGCGCTAGCGCTCGACCTTGGGATTCAGGTAAAAGCAAAGACTCACCCACAGCGGTCGTACTCTCCCGGCCATGCTACGCCTTCTCAACAGCGGAACAAATCCCTCCCGACTCGGGCGGCGTGAGTTCTTGCGCGTTGGCGGCCTGGGCTTGGGTGGGCTGACTTTGGCGGACATGATGGGCCTGCAAGCGGCAGCGAAGAAGAAGGGCAATCCGGTGCTGAAGGACAAGTCCGTGATCTTTCTCTTCATGCACGGCGGCCCGTCGCAGTTCGAGACCTTTGATCCCAAGATGGACGCGGCGGCGGAGATCCGCAGCACCACGGGCGAGATCAAGACGGCGCTCCCTGGCATCACCTTTGGCAGTACCTTTCAAAAGCTCGCACGACTCGCAGACAAGTTCAGCATCGTCCGGTCCTTCGTCACAGGTGATGGCGTACATGACATTAAGACCATCGTCGGCAAAGAGACGCTAAAGGCCAATGTGGGTTCTCTTTACAGCCGCATTGCTGGACCTCTCGACCGCACCACGGCCATGCCCACCAACGTCGCGCTGTTCCCCCGCGCCGTCGCCCCGCAGTGCATGCCAGCATTTTTGAAGTTTGGCGACTTCACCTCCAGTGGCGAGATGGGCTCCGCCTTCCGTCCCTTTGTCCCAGGCTCTGGCGATGGGGCGCAGGCAGACCTCACACTATCCATGCCCATGCGCCGCATGAATGATCGCAGGCAATTGCTGCAGAGCCTCGATGGTTGGAAGCACCAGCTCGACATCGATCCCGGTGTCGAAAGCATGAGCGGCCAGGAGCAGTTGGCCTTTGATGTCCTGCGCCGTGGGATCTCCGATGCCTTTGATCTGTCCAAAGAAGACCCGCGAACCGTGGCACGCTACGATACCGCATCCCTCTTGCCCAGGGATCGCATTGACCCGCGTTGGAAAAACATTGATCACTACGCAGACAATGCCGCATCGCTTGGCAAGCTACTCTTGATGGCCCGCCGACTTTGCGAGCGCGGCAGCGGCTTCGTTACAGTGACGACGAGTTTTGTCTGGGACATGCACGCTGATGTAAACAATGCGCCAGTGCCCGTCGGTATGGACTACGTGGGGCGACCCTTTGATCATGCCGTCTCCGCGTTGATCGAGGACATCGAAGCACGCGGTCTGCGGGATAAGATCATGCTGGTCTGCTGTGGCGAGATGGGGCGCACCCCGCGCATCAATGCCAAAGGCGGGCGGGATCATTGGGGCGGCCTCGCTCCCCTCATGATTTATGGCGGCGGCCTGCAAATGGGTCAGGTCATCGGTCGCTCATCGCGGGATGGTGGGGAGCCCGCCGATGATCCGGTCACCATCCCAGACCTGATCGCGACCATCTTCCACACCCTCATTGATGTGGGTCAGGCCCGGCTCATCGACGGCTTGCCCTCGAACCTGCTCAATCTCCTCGGGCGCGGCACCCCCATCCGAGGCTTGGTGTAACTTCTGCCTCAGGCAGCCCCAGCGCCCTGCGGGTAAGCGCGGCGGCCGCAAACTTTTGCAGCATCTCCGTTGGAAAAGGCGGGGATTCCCGCCAAGTTGGCCGCTCTTTCGAATGAACTCTGCCCCTGCTGAATCCTCACGCCCCGCCAACGCCACCCGCACGCCTGAACAATTGCGCTCCTGGCGCTGGTATGGCCGCGATGAACTCCGCTCCTTTGGGCATCGGTCACGGGCGAAGCAATCCGGCTGGAACGCAGAGGACTACGTGGGCAAGCCGATCATCGGCATCCTCAATACCTGGTCAGACCTGAACTCCTGCCACATGCACCTGCGCCTGACCTGCGATGCCGTAAAGCGCGGCATCCTCCAGGCCGGTGGGCATCCCATGGAGATCCCCGTCATGTCTGCGGGCGAGATGTTGACAAAGCCGACCGCGATGTTTCACCGCAATTTCCTTGCCATGGAGACGGAGGAGATGCTGCGTGCCAATCCCCTTGATGGAGCCGTGCTCTTGGGCGGTTGCGATAAAAGTACGCCCGGTCTCTTGATGGGTGCCTTTAGCATGGATATCCCCATCGTTTACATGCCCTGCGGCCCCATGATGAAGGGCAATTGGCATGGGGAGACCCTCGGCTCTGGCAGCGATGTCTGGAAGTATTGGGACGAAAAACGCGCGGGCAATCTCTCCTGGGATCAGTGGTGCGAGATCGAAGACGGCATCGCCCGCAGCCCCGGCCATTGCATGACCATGGGCACCGCCTCCACCCTGACCGCCCTGGCGGAGACCCTCGGCCTCGTCATCCCCGGTGCCTCGTCCATCCCCGCTGTGGACAGCGCCCACACCCGCGCCGCAGCCATGGCCGGCAGGCAGATCGTGGAAAACGTTTGGCTGGATCGCAAGCCCTCCGACCTCGTCACCGAACGTTCTTTTGAAAACGCCATCGCCGTGGATATGGCCCTGGGTGGCAGCACCAACGCCATCGTGCATCTCGTCGCCATGGCCGGTCGCCTCGGGATCAAGCTGCCCTTGGAGAAGTTTGACGAGATCAGCCGCCGCATTCCCCTCTTGGCCAATATCCGACCTGCGGGCAAGTATCTGATGGAGGAGTTCTTCCTCGCCGGAGGGCTCTGCGCCCTGCTCAATGGCATGCGGGAACTTTTGCACACCGATGTGGCCACCATCACCGGCAAGACCTTGGGGGAAAACATCGCCGATGCAGAGATCTTCCAGCCCGATGTCATCCGCACACCGGCCAATCCCTTGCAGCCAGACGGCGGCACCGCCATCCTGCGGGGCAACCTCGCCCCCGACGGTTGCGTGATCAAGCACGCCGCCGCCACCCCAGAGTTGCTCCAGCACACCGGCCCAGCCTTGGTCTTTGATAACTACGCCGCACTCAAGGCCAGCATCGACGACCCCGATCTAGACGTGACCAAAGACAGCGTCCTCATCCTCCGCAACGCTGGCCCCGTCGGCGCGCCGGGCATGCCAGAGTGGGGCCAACTGCCCATCCCCAAGAAGCTGCTGCAGCAGGGCATCCGCGATATGGTGCGCCTGACGGATTGCCGCATGAGCGGCACCAGCTACGGTGCCTGCGTCCTGCACATTGCCCCGGAGGCCGCCATCGGCGGTCCCCTAGCACTCGTGCGCAATGGGGACCTCATCGAGCTCGATGTCGCCGCCCGTCGCATTCACCTCCACGTCAGCGATGAAGAGCTAGCCACCCGCCGCGCCGACTGGCAGCCCGCCCCCCCACGCTACCATCGCGGCTACGCCAAGCTCTACGTCGAGCACGTCACCCAAGCCAACGAAGGGGCAGACTTCGACTTCCTCCAACACGGCCCCGCTGTTCCTGAGCCAGAGATTTATTGATTCAGGCAATCAACGGACTTCACTCAGCCTCAGTGGAGAGGAGGGCGGAGTGTCAAAAGTTGCGCCAACGGGTCGGTTCGTAACTTTTTACAACTGGCATCTGCTCTCAGGAAATGAAGCGCATTCGCCAGTAGGCTAGATCCGGCAGGGAAGTGGGAGCAGTCCCGTCCCACCGCCCTCACCGCCAATGGCACCTATCCACACAAGGCCTCGTCCGCGTCCGCGCCTGCAATGGCTCAACTGGATCTACCTGCACCGCCGCAGGGTCTAGACGATCAGGAATCGGAAGAGCTGCCACGCCGGAAGGTACAATAGGATCGTAGCTGATTGCTGTTTTCGATTGGCAAAGACAGCGTCTGAGGTCGGCTTCTTCGCCGGGTACCGCCGACTACCTGTGCCCCTCTCGCTGATCAGATTTCGTCTCCCATTCAAGGGCTACTGCCGAAACTAAATCGGACAGCCCTCCGGTGAAATTGAAGGCAGATAGGACCATCGATCACACCCTTGCGTCCGGCAGCTTTATGTAAAGACCAAAGCTTGCTCTTTGCCACCAGTTCATGAAGTCGGTCTGGCATCTGTGTGCAGGCGAAGCGAATTCCTCTAGCCGCCTTTGCAATCGCAGCGAGAACCTCGTCTTGCGGATTGCCGAATTTGGTTCGGTGATTTGAGAAAACCACGACCTCCGGCGATACCATTCGCGTTATTTCGAATCCGAATAGTGCGGCTTCTGATTTATCATTTGTGCCCGGCATACCTCCATGATGAGGATATACTAGCACAGAAGCAGAAGGCTCAACTTTTTGAGCCTTCCACTCGTCGAGTGTTTCAAACTCGATGTCAGCGGCCAGGAGCACAGATGCGTGCCCACCGCGAGACACTCGTATGGCTGCACTCATGGAATTTGAAGTGTGTCGCTTCCCGGAAGCAGATTTTCCACCTACTCCGGAAAGGGCCTTAACATCTGGCGGATGCAAAATCTCAATGGCCGCCCCCTTCCTCGCGATGTGTGTGCTGGTCGTGAGTTTGGGTGTGATTCTAGTGCCGGCGCGTTGATTGGCTTCCGCCAAAGCATAGCGCAATTGTTTAAATACGGCCGAATCCTTCGACGCATCGGGATTCAGCAACACTTCCCCAACGTGAATGCTCTTGTTCATCAGCACAGTCGCAGCACCACCGATGTGGTCTGCATCCGCGTGCGAGAGAAGCATTGCCTGTACCCGCTTTACTCCGGCTGCATCTAAGTGGCGAGCTACATGCGCTCCCTTTCCCGTGTCAAAGATAACGGTTCCACCCTCGTCGTGCAGAACGGCTGCGCTGCCGTGTCCAACGTCAAGGATGGTCAAATAACGTTTTTGCTTTTTTGAGGGCATCGGAGTTTGGTAGCTCGAATTTATAGAAATAGAGGTCCTCTTGTCGGATAGCTTCAATGTTCACCTCTGCGATTAGCATTCTGCCTGGCTTCACCGCGACGTGCAGACTCTCAGGCACAATGTCGAGAGGGAAACCAACTTCCTGTTCAGCGTCCCACTGGCTCATCATCACCTTGACTATTCTATTGGGCCCTCGGGGCTCAACGTGGCAAACGGTCATGATCGTTCGATGAGGTGCTCTCTCGAGCGATGGTGAATGTTCCCGAACTTCTCGATCAGCTTGCAATAGAGCTGCTTGCAGCTTACCTCGCTCAAAATCCTCGGGAGACCGGATCAGAGCTGGGATGTGACGTCGAAAGCGACGCAAAGAAAGCTCGGCATCATCTTTTTCAAACGCTGTAACCAAAATCCCTCCAATCCCATGCCTATAGCTTTCTGCAACTGCTTGTGCCCCGTAGTAAGGCGCGTAGTCCCCTTTTTCCGAAAGATGGTGATCGCAGATCACTAATTGGATATCCTGAGATTTGTAAAATGCCTTGAGCCCAGTGAGTTTGGGGGCGGGCGCATCGACAGGAACTGGAATGCCTCCACATAACTTGACCATGCCAGACAAGCGATCACGATTTCTCGGATTGTCTTCAAGTATGGCGATACGCCGTTTGAACAGAGTGTTTGCTGCCATGTCAGGTTTTTAGTGGGAGTGTGATGGTGAAAGAAGCACCACCGAATTCGCCATGCGCCTCTGCCTCAACCCGTCCCCTCAGTTCCTCAACAACGTCCTTAACAATGGCAAGGCCGAGACCGGTTCCTTTGTCGGTGGTTGTCCTTCCGGGGAGCCAGATTTCCTCAAGAGCCAATCGTTCAATGCCAGGACCGTTGTCCTGTAAGCGAATCGTCACCATGGTGCCAGAGACTCGTGTTTGGATACTGATAAGACGAGGACCCGCTGTTGTGCCTGATTTTGCACGTGCCTCAAATGCTTGCAGGGAGTTCGTCAGAAGGTTGGTGAATATCGCTTCGAAAGCAGCGCGTGGGCACCAAACCCGAAGATCGCCGTCTGCGTAGTCACGCTGAACAGTGGTTTCGCGAGCTTCGAAATAGGGGGTGAGTAGCTCCACGGTTTCATCAAGCAACTGGTGAACCGAATGCCGGGCTGAACGCCGCTTCTCATGTTCAAGCAATCGCAAGGTGACGCTAGAAAACGAATAAATTGCCCTCGCTTCGCCGTGAATGCGCTTCACTGCCTTGCTGCTTTCCTCACGAAACAGCGCAAGTTCTTGAGGGTCCCCAAGATATTCTTCCAGCAATTTAGCGTCCGCTACAATGCCGCGAATGGGTTGCTTGGTTTGGTGAGCAAAGGCCGCCGCAGTCGTCCCGACAGTGCCAAGTGTAAAATAGAGCTGGGCCGTCTCATCCTTCAATTCCACTTCGGCGTCATGGGCCGACTGCATCTTCTTTACAGCAGCGGCAACTTCCTTGCGCTGTGGTGGCGGCAGTTTCTCAATGACAGCCTCCATCTGCTTCTCCGCATCTTTCTTCTCCAAATGGACGCGCTCGACCGCAGCCTTCTTCCGCTGCTCTCGTTCCTTCCTGCGTTCGCGAGACATCCAGTCCAAAGCCTCGTCGGTAAAGCGTCTCAGTTCATCGAGGGCGTGACTCTCAACAAATCCAAGCCGGTCTGTCTTTTGCTGAAAAACGCCTGATGGGTCATCTATGCGAACGCAGCCAAGTGAGTTGTTTGTGCTAGGGCGCAACTCTTGGTGCTGCGAGCGGCGAAGGTTCATGTCGAGCCAATCGTTCTTTTGGTCCCCATAGGGAAGGACTCGCACACCACGATGGTAAAGGCGAACTCCACCAAAGTGCTCCAACCAACCCTTAACCGCTCTGACCGTCGTTTGGTTCACGGAGGCCGCAAATGCTTCCGGCAATAGTTTGAACTCCCACAATTCAAAAGTCAGTGGAGGCACCTCATAGATCGGATTCCCTTTTTCGGTGGAGACATCGGCGTGCTTGCCCGCAAATAGTCGTTTTCCACCTCCAGAGCGCACTTCAACAGAGGCTCGCCCGTCTTCGTTAACCGATGCAATTAGATGGAAATTACACTCTCCGAAATAACCCTCGTGCGCCAGTTTTTCCAACTCAACGAATTCCTCTGCTCGTAGGCTCGCTTCGAATCCTTGGTTCTTTGCGAACGGATCGCGTAGGAGCAGAATTGCCCGGGCCAATCGCTTGATGTCTCCCTTGCTCCACGGCGTTGGCAGTTGGGAGATGATGATTTCCGTTCCATGACCACTGCCGATGGGTGCATCCTCTCGCGTCACGGCGAGTTCCACATCCTCTACCACTTTTGCATCCTCGAAGGCAGCCCAATCAATTTCCATCCGATATTGAATGCTCGGCTCGGACTTTGGGCGCGTGGTTAGCTCAACTTTTCTACCGAGTCGCAAAGCTCCGAGCCGACCCAACCCTTTGCTTCCAACAAGAAGTCGGCCCGACGGACTGGTCTCGCTTCGGCTCTTCATGGAGTCGCCAACGATTAGCCAACCATTGCGAATCTCATCGGATGTCATCCCAACGCCGTTATCCTTCAGGACAATTGACCCGCCCTTGATGTGCACACCCTTCAACTCGACGGTGCAGTGCTTGGCATCGGCGTCATAGGAGTTCTTTATCAGTTCGAGGATGCCTTGATCCGGCGAAGGATTCAGTTCCTCGCCCAGTAGCCGCAGAATAGCCGTCGAAAATCGAAGGCGCTCCGAGGTTGGTTCTTGGGATTTTGACGAGGGCTTGGGCATGATCAAATATTGACGGGGATGGCGGCAACCGCCCCGACTGTTAGGTGACGACAGCGAATACGTTGGTCGAGGAACTCGTTTACTGACTTTGTGTGGAGTTGTCCCATGAGCGCACGGCAAGTATCGGGAGACTTGTCATGCGGTTCACACACGATGAGATGGTTCTCAACCGCAACGGGCCTCGTCCCCAGGATAACTGTAGCAGCAGCACGATAGGGGTGGCCAGGGCGTGAAGTGCGCCTTAGCACTACGAAAGGTGGCTTGTAAGCTAGGCCTCTATGTCGGCGCTTCTCTGAAATTCGAGTGACCTCCACCCAAGTGGCGATGTTTCGGGGGTGGATATAGCGGCGGAGCGGCCCGGACTCTTCATCTCGATGAGGGACAACACGCCCTACGTGAACATCGAAGAAATCTGCCACAGTGGTAGGGCATGACGCATTGACGTGAGCCCACAGATGTGGAACTTGATTCTGCGTCTCTGCGCGGCGGACAAGACGAAGCAGGAACACGTCCACATCGGCGCAATCGTCGAAGATGCCATAAGGCTGGACTATTTGAACTCCGGCAAGCTGGCTAACGCGCCGACGCCAATGCTCAGAGAATGAGCCAGAACGGAGAACTTCAGGCAAAATCGCGAGCATTTGCGTGCCCGGCTTGGCTTGTTCGAGAGCAGAAATTACAAACGCCGCTGCTTCGGTGATGCGGCCCCCCGCCCATTTGCATCCTGGAGGGGCTGTAACTTGGCCAAATGGGGGGTTCAATAATAAGTGGGTAGCGCGGGCGAACAGCGCCTTCTGGTGTAGTCCGTCTGCAACGCAAATGTTCGGAAAAAACTCTGCTACGGAACACTGCAAAGTTTCGTCGGCATCATGCCGCTGGCGTGCGAGCAAGACTAGGCGAGTTCTCGCCCCTTCGATGAACTCCCTGTGCAGGTCTGTGCCACTGAGCTGCCGCCCCCACTGCTTTAATGTTTTGGACAACGAGTCGCAAATGGGAAGACACCGCGCCGCCGCGATAAGCAGGTCGCCCATCCCACATGTAGGATCGTAGAAAACACTGTTCGGACCGAAGTCCGTGCCGCAACCAATCAGCTTTGCACCAAGGTCCGTCCCTGTGAAAAATGCGCCAAACTTTCTCCTTGTTTCCAGCGGCGCTGCGAGGCGGAGTTCGGTGCCCGCCTGCCCATTCAAAGCAGCGTCAACTCGCGCACTCCAATTTGAACCACGATGCGACTCGAGCATCAGAAGTCTCAACTTGGAAACATAAGATGAGTAATTGCTGAACGGGCTAGGATTGGCTTGTTTTGGCACGGCTGATGTTAATGATTCATTGTTCCAGTATTTTGCCTCGGTTCAATTCAACGTTTTGCAGCCATAGGTGTTTCTGTTGTGTGAGAGAATGTGCGGCGAGGGAGTGAGCGCGGCAGGCAAGGGCTGCGGGCTGCTGGGGGGGCGCGGTGCATTCTGAACCAGATCCCCGGCCATGTCTCAGAGTTTTTACGGTTCAGGGAAAAGCAATCTGCAACCCTATAGTTGAGCCGCGCTCTCAGATAGCGATTCGTCCGCGCCTCCAACGGCGCAACTGGATCTTCCGGCAACGCCGCAGGGTCTGGACCAACAGGAGGCGGAATGGCTGCCAAGCCACGGAATACCGCTCCCAAAGCGGGCCGCAACCTTGTCTTTGCTGACCGCTATCCCAGACTGCTCGCCCCAACAGGGAATCGACTACGGGATCACTTGAAAAAAGTCTTGCCAACAACGGGCCTGTTCGGGCAAAATCTGGTCCCATGCCGACGCCTCTTACATGGGATTCGAACTTGGCTTGGGATTCCAACCAGCCGGGGATCACATGGGATGCAATGGCTCTAACCACTAGTCCAAACCATCCTATGGCCTCCGACAATCGCATATCCCTCGACATCACTGCGGCTCAAAAGACCGCCATCGTTGACGCCGTCGCGGCGCTCAAAGCCGCCCTCAACGGCATCATCATCAACCTCACCAAAGAGGAGCGGCAAAGCCTGCCGAAGATCGCCGATAAGACCCTGGCCTTTGATGAAAAGTGTCAGGCCTACATGACCGCCCGCCCGGAACTCGTTCCCGGCTTCATTGACATGGCAGAAATGGCCAAGGACCGCGCCCTGGTGGCAGATCTGCTGCCCTGCCTGCGCGAAGTGGCCCCCCTCTGCGAGGGGCTAGAGGACACCATCTCCCTGGCCTATACCGACATCTACGTGGCCGATCTGGCCTTTCACGCCAGCGTCAAACAGGCCTCCAAACGTGGCGTGCCTGGCACCGACACCATTTACGACGACCTCCGCGCCCGCTTCCCTGGCCGCCCAAAGGCCACTCCGGACCCGACGCCCGTCCCCTAATCCCGCGCTTTGCGCGGTTGCGCCGTGAAGCACCGCCCCCAGCGCAAGGAAACCTGCCCCGTCGGGACATGAAATCTCCCGGCGGGGCACCTTTTGGGAGGTTTGACCCTCTAATTGGTGGTTCCAACCCTCTAAAAGCCATCGCCGACCTCCTAAAAGGTCTTGGCGACCTACTAAAAGCTATGTTTCGGCTCCGCAAAGTGCCGCCGACCTCCTAAAAGCTACCGTTGACCTTCCAATTGCTCCCTTCGGCCACCGCGCACGGAGTTCGGAACTCCTAATTTCACCCTCTGGGGGAGAAAAAAGTCCCTCAGCCATACGAAAAGGTCCCTCTGACCGACTAAAAAGTCCCGCCGACCCAGAAAAAGGTCCCTCTGACCGAGATTCTCCCCGCCGACACCCGGCAAGCCGACCGCCTGAGGGAGCACCTTTCCCCTCCCCACAACCACCAAGAACAAGGAACCAAGAACCAAGAACGAAAACCCCATGCCCTTCGACCCCAGCCTCCCAGCGCCGAACTCGCCCCTCGAATCCCAGGTGATCCGGGACCAGTTCCAGGCGCTCTTCAATCTCATCAACAACATCGTCACCGTGAACGCCGCCCAGGTGGACGGCACGACCACCCTACCGCCCGGCGATCCTGCCAATGTCAGCGTCAGCGTGGTCGGGGATACCCTGCACCTGACCTTTGGCATCCCGCAAGGCGTGGATGGCACCCAGGGCAACGACGGTCCCGAAGGTCCGCAAGGAATACCGGGACCCCCCGGAGAGCCCGGAACACCCGGCGAGTCCGGCGAGGTGACCTTTGCGGCCCTGAGCACCGAACTGAACAACAACACCAGCGCCAATTCCAACGGCGTCGGCACGCTGGGCTTCTTCGCCAACGACCCGCCAAACCAGTCGGATGTGCAGCAGATCATCGATAAGGTGGACGAGTTGATCAACGCGTTGCGGCGGTGAGAGTGCTTTGTTCTTTGTTCTTAGTGCTTCGTGCTTCGGGTGGGGCGGCGGCAAGGGGACCAGCGGGCCTGCCTTTGAGTTTGGCTTCGCGTGGACGGGAATGCCGACGACTCGTCGGCGCTCCTGGGGCTTCGCTAGGATGGGCAATGGCGGCCAAAAAAACAAAGAACCAAGCACGAAGCACTAAGAACAAACAAAGGTTTGGCTTCGCGTTTGGGGAGATAGCGGCTGGGGGACCAGCGGGCCTACCTTTGAGTTTGGCTTCGCGTGGATGGGAATGCCGACGACTCGTCGGCGCTCCTGGGCTTCGCTAGGATGGGCAATGGCGGCCAAAAAAACAAAGAACCAAGCACGAAGCACTAAGAACGAACCAAGGTTTGGCTTCGCGTTTGGGGAGATGG
>Ga0209573_1000801_pt1 | contig 57416 bp, 56 predicted proteins | sample TNRBio252014_DNA_FD_185870 | JGI IMG/M metagenome (GOLD analysis project Ga0209573, IMG submission 185870) | Wastewater treatment Type I Accumulibacter community from EBPR Bioreactor in Madison, WI, USA - TNR Reactor_6/25/2014_ DNA (SPAdes)... | ecosystem: Engineered > Bioreactor > EBPR >...
ACGACCTCAGCCATGCTTCAGGAAATCGCGGGCGCGTTGCAGCTTCTTTTCGCCGCGTTCATCGGCCTTGGCCTCCATCAACGCTTCCATGAGGTCGTTGGCGAAGGCCACCTTGCGTCCATCACGGATCACACTGGCTACCCTCACGAAGTCCAGTTCGGCCAAGAGGTCCAACAGCAAGCGCCGCTTTTTGGCATCTTTAAGTTGGAGAACGATCTGTTCCATGCTGAACCAAAGGTAAGGAAGGCCAAGACGCCCGAAACCCGGTGCCGGGGAATTCCGGCATCGGAATCGGGGGATTGCAGAGCTTCATGCCGCCCGTGCTCATTTCTTTCTCACCCGCTTCTTTGCAGAGGCACCTGCCGCGCGCTGTTTCTTCTTCTCGCCCTGCGTGAGCGCCAAATAGTTCCCGCTCGTCACCACCTTGCGGCCGCTCTTCCGTTCAAGGTCCTTGCGTGCCTTGCCAGCCACTTCGCCACCGGCGCGCGCGGCCTGCTTGTTCTCCGGGAAGCCTTGGGCATCGCGGTTGCGGGCGATCTCCGTGGTGGCGGCTTCGCCCAACATGGAGAAGATCAGTTCAAGATCGGTCATGTGGTCGCGTAGGTTCTCACGCTTCAGTTGCTTGAACCGCGCATACGCGCTGGGTGTGAGCCCGAAGGTGGCCTCGCTGATCTCCGCCGTTAGGATGGCGAACTCGCGCTGTTCCTTCACGCCGCGCTGCTTCCATTCATCCGTAAGCTCATCACGGATGGCGATGGAACGCATGCGCTTTTCGATCCAGTCATCGCTGTACCCTTTGGCCTTGTAAATGGCTCGCGTGCGCTTTGTGGCCAGCTCCGGGTCTTCGATCTCCTGCACCCGTTCGTAGCCCACTTTCGCCAACCAGCGCTTGAAGGGTTCGGCCTTGGGACTGGAAATCGCTTGGATCAACCGGAAAAGGCCTTCGGTGTTCGCGCAAGCAAGGCTCTGGGGGCCACCGCCGGTGGGAAATGAAAGGGGGTGGGAAATATTCCCCCACCCTTTGTCGAGCTCTGGATCACGCCTGCGCATGTCCCGCATGTAACTTTTCACATCAGCGGTGTCGGTCAGCGCCAGCACCACGTCCGCGATCACGAACCACCACTCGCCCTTGTGCAGGGTGCGCCGCACTTCCTTGCGCTGGAAGACGGCGATGCGCGTACTTTCATCTTGCGGACGGTTCATGATGACGTGGAATTTGCCAAGGAGGTGTTGGACAAGATAGCGCCCACTTGAATGCGTTTGCGGTTGCACAAGGGCAACGTTGCTGAAGCAAGGAACAGGCTAAGGAAGACCCAAGACGCCCGAAACCCGGTGCCGGGGAATTCCGGCATCGGGTTAGGGGACGCGGCAAGAGTAGAACGTGTCGTCCGGCTCACGCCGATCTCATGCACCTGACATCGGGTCCGCCGTGCCCGGTTCACTCCACGATCAGCCGAGCCATGCTGTAGGTGCCATCCGCCTGGCCGATCCGCACTTGGTACAAGCCTTTTGCGTGGTTGCTCAGGTCCAGGTGGACCAACCCTGCGTTGTTCGCGATGGAGCGCGAGAGCACGGTCCGGCCGCTGGCGTCCATGACCTGGATGGTGCGGAGGTCAGCAATGGCGGCCGGTTGCAAGGTGAATTGGCCGCTGGTGGGGTTGGGGTACAGCAGGGTTGATCCCTCCGCGCCGGGCTCAGGAGTGCCGGTGGTGATCCCCGTGTTCAAGCAGAAATTGTCCAAGTAGACCACCTCGCCGGTGCCATCGATGAATTCCAATTCCAAGCGGATCTCGGCAACGAAGTCCAGCAGACCGGACCAGGTGCCGGAGAGCAACTCCCAGCTCGGCGCGTCGATCGGGATCTCCACCGTGTGCCACTGGTTCACCAGTAATGCGGTGAGCGAATCGTTGCAGTTGAATTTCGCGGCGCCGCCCGGTCCGCTCATGCGCACCAGGTAGTCTTTGTCAATGTAGTTGGAACTGCTCGTCTGGAGGAAAAGATCGAATGTCATGTTCGCCTGCATGTCCAGGTCCGTCCAGTCGCCCCGGAACTTTGGCGCTGCCACGGCGTTCGTAAGCGCATTGGCGGCATCGCCCATGCGCACCGAGCCCGGCGGGTTCCCTTGATCCATGCTCACTTGTATGCTCCCCACGCTCTGGAAGCTCCAGCCATCGTAAAAGCCCGCGCTGTCCCATGTGGAACAGACGGTGCCGACGAGAGGCTCGATGAGGGGTGCGATGGTCAACAGCACGTTATCAAGTTCCACCCATTCGCTTCCTTGGTTGAACTCCGTTCTCACTTTCACGGTCTGTACTTCTGCGAGCAATGCGGTCCAGCTGCCGGTAACGAGCCAGGCAGCACTATCCAGCGCAATGCTGAAGTGTTGCCAGGTGTCGAAGACCGGAACGGTGTCGAAGTACGCCACTGCGGATCCTCCAGGGCCGGAGATCGTGATCAAGGGCAGGCCCTCGCTCTCCAAAGGATCGTAATTGTTCGGATGTGCAAAGAGGTCGAATGAGAGCGAATCGTTGGTTTGTGCGGCGGACCAATCGCCGGTGTATGCCCAGGGCAGCACCATCTGGTTGATCACGCTCAGCACTTGGTCCGTCACCCGGATGCAGTTGCCCGGATTGCCTGAGGCTGAAAGCGAGGGCACCCCATCGGCCTCCGTCAGCCACTGGTCGATGATGCCGTCCTCGAAATCGGTGAGCACTTGGGCCTGCATGGTGCAGGGGGCGATCATGGCGGAGCAGAGCGTGGCCAAGAACGTGGAACGAAGAGCCATGTTGGTGGAGTTGAGGTTCATCGGAACGGTGTACTGGTTTGATCCCGGATGGGAACATCCTCCTATCGTTGATACAAGGTACATGTGAACATGGCTTGGGGAATGATGATGCGTTGCAGGTCTTGCCCACAGCACGTTCCGATCGAGGGGAGATGGTGCCAACGTCGGAGGGGGCCGCAGTGGAACGGCGCTATTGGCCGGCACGGGATAGGTGGTCTGGAGACGGTTGCGAAAGAGGTCTCCCAACGAGACAGAAACACCCAAATGCCCGAAAACCGGTGCCGCGAATTGCGGGCATCGGGTTCGGGAACGAGGCGAAGCTACAGCCGCGACGTTCTGCCCCTTACGAGTGGGTCACGAACAAGAGCCTTCCTCCTGGTTCGCAAGAAATGAACCCTAACGGGTATAAACCAGATGTGTGCTGGCCAATTGACTCCATATCAAACCCTATCGGGTAAATAAACGTTCAATAATTCAAAAATGTACCTATATTGCACCCGAAGGGGTATCCTATGAGCACGGAATCACTTGCAACCTTCGTGGCTTCCAAGCGAAAAGCCCTGAAGCTTACCCAGCCCCAACTGGCCGACAGGGCGGGCGTGGGCCTGCGTTTCTTACGCGAATTGGAGGCTGGCAAGGCCACCCTGCGCATGGACAAGGTGAACGACGTGCTGCGCCAGTTCGGCCACGAGTTGGGACCGGTCCCTATGACCCACCACGCTACGAACGATGCGAGCGGCTAAGGTCCTGCTGCGCGATGAGTGGGTCGGCATCCTGTGGGAGGAGGATCGCGAGTACGTGTTCAGCTACCGGCCCAACTATGCGACCAAGAGTGGCGCTGAGCCGGTGAGCCTTACGCTGCCGGTGCAGGAAGCGTCGTTCCGCAGCCCCGTGCTCTTTCCCTTCTTCGATGGGCTGGTCCCCGAAGGCTGGATGCTGAGCATCGCCGAGAAGAGCTGGAAGGTGAACCCGCGCGATCGCATGGGCCTCTTGCTCGTGTGCTGCAAGGACTGCATCGGCGCAGTGAGCATTGAACCGATGGACAACCCGCAACGCGATGGTGAGCGCTAAGTGCTACGGTTGCTACCAAGCGCTCGGCGCAGCAGAGCAGCGTTATCATGCCCGGTGCAGCCGCAAGCTCTTCGGCACGCCGGTACCGCCGACATTGCCGTTCACGGAGCTGGATATCCTAGGCCTTGCTGAACAGAGCGTGTTGCGAAGCGCAACGGTGGCCGGTGCGCAAACGAAGTTGTCGCTCGGCCTTATGCGCGGCGACTCTTCCGCATCGCCAGACCGCTTCACGATACTTGGTGTTTGGGGCAGCCACATCCTGAAGCCGCCCACGCCGAATTATCCGCACATGGTGGAGCTGGAAGACCTCACCATGCACCTCGCTGAGCTGGTCGGCATCCGCACCGTGCCGCATGGTCTATTGCCGATGGAAGATGGAACGCTCGCGTACATCACCCGTCGCGTGGATCGCCTCGGCAAGCCCGGCGGCCGCAAGGTGACCAAGTTGCACATGGAGGACATGTGCCAGCTCACCGAGCGCATGACCGAGCACAAGTACAAGGGCTCGCACGAGCAGATCGCCAAGGTCATCCTGCGCTTCGCCACCAACACACTCTCCGATCAGACCTTCTTCTACGAGCAGGTACTTTTCAGCTTCCTCACAGGCAATGCCGACATGCACCTGAAGAATTTCTCGCTGTTGAAGGATGCCGAAGGCCACTACGATCTCAGCCCTGCATACGACCTCGTGCCGTCCTCGCTGCTGATCAACGAGACGGAAGAATTCGCCCTTACCCTCAACGGCCGGAAGAGCAAACTCACTCGTTCAGACTTCGAGACGGCCATGCGTGCGGCGGGCCTGAACGATCGCGCCATCGCCAACCTCTTCAACCGCTTCGCGAAGGCGCTGCCGAAGTGGTATGCGTTCATTCCGCTCAGCTTCGTGCCGGAGGAACTGCAGGAGCGGTACATCAAGCTGATTGACGATCGCGCGGAGCGGATGGGCTTGTGACCGTGGCGCTACTTCCCCTCCAACCCCTACGCCAGCTCGTGCATCTTCAGCACCGTGTTCCAGTTCCGTGCGGTGTGTACCACGCCGATGCCCTTATCGAACTTCTCGCCGAGCTTGCTGGTACCGAAGCCGTGCGGCGTGTGCAGGTAGCGCACGACCCGGCGTCCGAATTGGCTGGGTGACCATCTCCTTCATCGCCTCATCGCGCACGGCACGAACGGGTCTGAGCTTCACGGCTTCCGTATTCGGACCATCGAACCAACGGGCTATGCGGACATCGGAGCGGTAGGGTCAGATGAGGATGTGGAGCAGCTCAGATGGACTGGTCGCTGATACTTCCGAGCCCCGGTGCCCGTTATCCCGGTACTGCAAGCTGGAACAGGCGAGACATGAGAAGACCAACAGGACCCGCCTCACGGCACCTCATGGACCGGACTATTCAACCGGAGAGGTCCATTCTCCTCCCCGGACCTCACCACCCATACCGATCACGCGGTAGCATGCCGCAACTCGGCTTCCAGGGCCACCGCCTTCGGGAAGAGGATATTGTTCTCCAGATGGATGTGCCGATGCAGGTCCTGCTCGAACTCCTTCAGCAGGGCGAACGCGGCGCGGTAGGTGTTGCAACCATCGGCCGGCGGGTTGTATCCGCTGGTCAGCGCGGCGATCCGACGGAAACGTTCACCTTCCTCATCGTGCTCGTGCATCATCATGCGCACGGGGTTCTCCACGGTGCCGAAGCCGGGCACGGGCGGTGCGCTCCCCTCGCGCTTGGCCAGTTCAAGGCGGGTGATGAAAGGGAAGAGGATCAATTCCTCCTTCTTCATGTGTGTGGCCATGGCACCGGCACAACCGTCGAACTCGCGAGCGACCTCGAAGAGTTCCGGATGTTGCCCACCGTGCACCTTGCACAGCTTGGAGAGGTACTGTTGCAGCACCGGGGTGCGCTCGTTGATGTATCCGTGATGAACGCGCTCCACGTGCTCGGCCAGGCGGGTGAGCGACCAGGAGTTGGGGTCATCCGCAGGCGCGCCGTCGCGGTCCAGTGTCGCTTTGATCTCGTTCTCCAACGTGGCGGGGTCGATACCCTTGGCACTGCATACTTCCTGGATGGTACGGCCACCCTTGCAGCAGAAGTCGATGCCGTGGGACGTGAATACGGCCGCTGCGCGGAAGTCATCGGCCACGATGGAACCGATCGTGCGGGAGGGGAAGGTGTTCATGATTGTTTTTGTTGTGTGCGTTGGGGTGGTGGGTGGTCGTGGATGAAGGGCCGCGTGTTCTCAAGACCCGCTCATCGTCCGGGTCGTACAGGCATGGGTGCGATCGGCGTGGTGGCATGCGTTGGAACGAACGAATGGATCCCGAAAAGTGCGAGGGCTCCGACCTTCAGGACTTCGAACACCACGTACACGATGTGCATGTGGGAAGCTGGCGCGGGGCCGTTCTGGATAACGAGTTCGGCACGGGCGTCCATGACCGGCAGCAGCCACACGGTTTGAAGCAGCAGGAGTACGACGGGCAGCACGATCAAGGCCCATTGCCGTACAGGTGTTCGTGTGCGCAACAGATCGATCACCACAGCGGCAGCGAACAGGAGTTCCACCTTGTTGAGCGCACCGAACACCAGCCGACCGATGCCCAGGCCGATGGGCAGTGTGACCCCCGGCGCACGGAACTTCAGCCAGGCCTCCAAGAAACTGATCGCGCACACGAAGCCCACCCACAGCAGCGTGCAGTAAAGGGCGATCGGGTTGCGGACGAAGGTCATTGTTTCACGGCCACCAGGGCGATGGCGTTCATGTGGGCACTGTGTTGCCGGAAAACACGACGCATATCCAGGATGCGCCGACGGGCAGCCGGATGGCGCAGGATGTTCAGGCCGATGCGCAGCGTGCGCCAAAGACCTTCATCATCCACCATACGGCCCATCTCCAGAAGCCGCATCGGGCTCATGGCGATGTGCTTCACCACGAATCCTTCGCGCTCCAACAGTTCGGTCCATTCGGGTGCGCTGAGTGGGCGTGCGTTCACCCGGATGGTCAGGGCAAGGTCCTTCTGCACGGTCGCCTTCTGCGCCGCATCGATGGTATCGGGGGTGAGACCGAGCTCATGGATGGCGTAGAACCCGCCCGGCCGGAGGATCCGATGGGCTTCGCGCACGATCTCCTGCTTGCGGTGATCGGCCTGCATGGTGAGCATGGCCTCCCCGTACACTTTGTCCATGCACGCGTCGGGCAATCCGGTGGCGGATGCCGATCCCTGTACGATGGTACGACCAGGTCCTCCGAGCTTCCCGCGCAACATGGCCGCGACATCGGGGTCGAGCTCGATGCCGGTGTACGACCGCGGGTGGCGTCCCAGTGTGAGCGCTGCGGTATGGCCGAGGCCGGGTGCGAACTCGGCCACATCGTCCCCGGGTCCGATACCGAGGAAGCCCACGAGCTGTTCGGTGAGTTCGCGCCCACCCGGGCGCAGTACTTTTTTGCCCATGCGCGCCAGGATCCAATGCCCTTGCGCCTTGTCCAGGTCGGTCCCGTTCAATGTGCTCATCTCAATTCATCGATCGTATCATCCAATGCTTGCCAAGGTGCGGCCGGGCGTTCCATCTCCACCGCACGGGGGAAGAGGATGTTCGCTTCCAGATGCACGTGCCACTGCAGGTCCTCGCCGAATTCCTTCAGCAGCTGGAAGGTACCCACATACGTGCTGTCGGCATCGGTGGGCAGGGCGTAGTCGCAGGTCAGTTCGGTGATGCGGTTGAGCCGCTCGCTCTCCCGCTCATGGTCGCATAGCAGTTCGCGGATGGGCTGGCGCACGGTGCCGAAGGGCCCGGGCAGCACGGCGCTCTGGTTGCGCGCGGCCAGTGCCAATTCCTTGATGTACGGGAATAGCACCTGTTCCTCGGTATCGAGGTGGGTGAGCAGGTCGGTGCTCACCGAACGGAACAGGATGGCCATGGCGTACAGTTCGGGGTGCTCGCGTCCGTGCCGGTCGCTGAGCCGCTCCAGGAAGTTCACCAGGATGGGTATCCGCTCACGCACATAGGTGTGGTGCTGGCGCACGATGTGGTTCACCAGGCGGTCCAACGGCCAGTCGCGCATATCATCGCCGAGCGGCCGCGGTGCGGCGGTGACCGCTTCCATCTCGTGCACCAGATCCACCGGATCGAGGGCCGCGGCCACGCAGGCATCCGCGAGCTTGACACGTCCTTGCCGGGCGGGATCGAACCCCTTGGCGAAGAGGAGTGCGGCCGCGCGCGGATCCCCGGCGGCAAGCTCACCGATGCTCCTTTCCGAAGAGATGACGAACGTGCGGCTCATTGGATGTGGCGGTGTGGATGTGCGCGGAAGAAGGTGATGCGCTCCATGAACATGTCGGCCATGCGTTCGGCGTTGGTGAGCGCCAGGTCGGCCGCGGGCCCTTCGAACAGGTCGTTCACCGTATCGCGGAACAGCAGCAGCCAGCGATCGAAATGCGCCTGGTCCACAGGCAGGTCCTTGTGCGGGCGGAAGGGCGCGCCCATGTAACTCTGCTCGCCGATGAGGATGGTCCCCCAGAAGGTGTACATCTTGGCCAGGTGCTGCGGCCAGCGGTCCTGGATCACCCCGTTGAAGATGCCGCCCAACAGGGGGTCCACGCGGATCTTGGCGTAGAAGGAGTCCACCAGCAAGCGGACGTGGTCGGGTGTGGTGATGTCGGGACGGGCGTTCGCTGTCATGCTGGAATGCGGCAAAAATACGGACCTGAATGTCCGAAATGTCTGATCATTGTCAAAGCGTGAGCGATGGGAGCGGCGGCCCACCGATGGCACGGCCCTGCGGCCACGTGCCATGCGAGGAGGCACCGACGGCAGGAGGTGACCCCGGAGCGCCGTGGCCGCAGGCCGGACCAAGGTGGCCACAGTGGACAGCGCGACCCGTGCGGTGGGCAAGTGCGCGGGCGAAGGGGCACGCCCGAAGAATGACCCCGGATGCGATCCCCGTCTACACCGTTCCGGGATGCCAGAACAAGGTGAAGTAGAAGAGCGCGAAGCCGATGAAGATGATCACCAGGGCCCACACCCACGCGGGTATGCCCTTGGGGTTCTCGGAGCCGGTGACGATGAAGACGTCCTTGCGCTCGCTGCCGTACGCGTTGATGGTGATGGGCACGCGGTCGTCGATGACCTCGCCGGGTTTGAGGCCGAGCACGGTGATGGAGGGGCCGTTGCGCACCTCGAAGGGGATGGTGCGGATGCCCTCGACGCCGCTGGTGCTGCGGGCTACCACTTTCAGGGTATGCGGTCCGTCGGGCAGGCGTGTGGTATCGAAGAGGAAACGCACGGGCGGTTCGAACTCGCCGAAGGGCACGGGATCATCGTCGATGAAGACACGGACGTTGCGTTCAGAGGCCATCAGTGGAGGATGCTGTGTTTGATGTGGCCGGGTTGCCGCTCGCCGGGGCGCACGAGCATCTTCACGGCGAGCACCAGGGTGATGCCCACGATGAGGATGGCACCCCAGATGATGGGCATGTCCCATGCGCTTTGCGGACCGGTGCCGTGCGTGATGCCGCGCAGCGGTGCGGGCTGGTTCTTCTGGCAAGCGTCGCAGGCGAGGGCGGGGAGGGCGGATGCGGTGAGGAGGAAGAAAAGTGCGAGGGTGCGAGGGTGAAAGAGTGCGAGAGTGGTACGGGCGCTTTCACCCTTGCACTTTCTCACCCTCGCACTCTGCCATCCTCTCATGCACTTCATGGCACCAACATGGTTTGTGGCGCAACGGTGCTGCGCAGGGTACGTACCTGATCCTCGGTAACAGGTGCGGCGGTGTTGCCGAAATTGGCCCGCACATAACTGGCCACGGCGGCGATCTGCGCATCGGTGAGCTGCTCGGCCTGCGCGGGCATCACGCCGTACTCGGCCCGGGCATCGTAACCACCGAGCACGATCGTGATCATCTGCGCGGGATCGGCCTCGTTCACGATGGGGCTGCCGGCCAGCGGCGGGAACGCACCGACCAGTCCCTTGGCATCAGCCTGGTGGCAGGCCTGGCAGGTGCCCTTGAACACTTCGGCACCATCGGGCAGCACATTGGACGCAGCGGCGGCGGTGACCTCCACCTTGCGACCGGGCGTGGGCAGGAAACCGGGCGGCACCGTGCCATCGGGCAGGGGCGTCTGTTTCAGCGAGACCAGGTAGGCCACCAGATCGATCGCTTCCTGGCGGGCCACCAGCACGTGGCTGCTGTCGGTCAGGCGATCCTTCGGGACCGGTACGATCACGGCGTCCTTGGCGGGGGTGGTGGTCTCCTCGAAGAGCCAGCTGTAGCGCGGCATGATGGACCCCTTCACCACCATGCGCGGATCGTACAGGTGCATCAGCTGCCATTGGTCGCCGGGCTGGCGCTGGCCCACGTTCGTGAGGTCGGGTCCGGTGCGTTCGCTACCGAGCAACGAGGGTGTTTGTCGCCAGAGGTCCATGCGGCGCTTGCTGTAGTGGTAGTCGCTGGGCATGCTCGGTCGCGCGCCCCAGGTCTTGTCCATCTCGATGTTGCGCACCTGTTGGGTGTGGCATGCGGCGCAGTTCTCCGATACGTACACGGCCAGGCCCCGGCGCTGTTGGGCTGTCATTTCGGGCATGCCCGGCAACGGTGCGGTCTCTTCCATCTCGCTGGCGGGCATCACGGCCACGATCATGCTGAGCAGCACGAACACCAGCAGGGCGACGTTCACCAGGTTGCGATGGTCCTTGTGGAAGTTGAGCATGGGGAGGTCAGGAGGAGATGAGGGCGTGAGGGAGGTACAGGAGGTGAATGGTCGGTGGTGGGAATGCGGGTGTGATGCATGGTGAAGGAGGTCGGGTGGTGCATGGCGGCATTCTCCCCCCATTCACCAACGCCCATTCGCTATTCACCATCGTTCGGTTCATGCAGGTACCGGTTCCATTGCAACGTCGCCATTCCCGACCTCTTTCACCGCCCGCGACCCTCGCACCATGGAGAAGAAGTTCCAGGCGAACAGGAGGTGACCGATGAACATGAGTGAACCGCCGATGGCGCGCCAGATCCAGAAGGGCCGCATCATCGTCACCGAATCGATGAAGGGTTTGCCATCGATCCACATCAGCCCCTTGATGCTGCCGCCCGCCATCATGCTGATCATGTAGGCGAACAGGCCGATGAAGGCCACCCAGAAGTGCGCGCCCACGAGCAGTTGTGCGGGTTCGCGACCGGTGATGCGCGGCACGATGGCATACACGCATGCCCACAGGGCGAAGGTGACGATGCCGTACATGGTCATGTGCGAGTGGGCCACGTTGAAGTCGGTGAAGTGCCACACGTGGTTGGTGAAGCGGAAGGCCTGCAGGCTGCCTTGCGTACTGCCCACGAAGTAGAAGATCACGGCCACCAGGAAGAAGGGCAGCACGTAACTGGTGCCGATGGCGCTCCAGCTGCCGCGCATGGTCATCAGGAAGTTGGTGGTACCGGCCACCACGGGTATGAACATGCCCGCACTGAACACGATGGCCACCGTCTGCAACCACCAGGGCAGCGGTGCGAACACGAAGTGGTGCGTACCGATCATGGTGTAGAAGAGCATCTGCGTCCAGAAGGCGAGCACACCCAGCGAGTAGGAATAGATCGGTTTGTTCAGCGCCGAGGGCAGGTAGTAGTAGAGCAGGCCGAGCGTGAAGGTCATGAACCACATGCCCACGCCCTGGTGCATGTAGTATCCCTGGACCACGGTTTCGCCCAGTCCGTCCTGGTACCAGGGCAGGTAACCGATGGTGGCCAGCACGAGCGTCCATACCAGCGAGGCCAGGATGTACCAGTTGCTGATGTAGATCTCGCCGATCCTGCGCGTGGCCACCGTCTTGTAGAAATTCCGGAAGGTGAGCCACAGGCCGATGGCGAAGGGCACCATGGCGGGCCAGATGTACTCGCGGTACTCGCCGCTGCCGTTGTTGATCCCGGCCATCAGCAGCAGGTTGCCGCTCACCAGCGAGAGGTTGATGAGCCACCAGCCGCGCCAGGCCATGCGGTAGCTGTGGATGGTGTTGGCCGAGGTACGTGCCACCACGAAGTAGCCCAGGCCGATCATGGCCAGCGAGGCCCATCCCCAGAACACGGTATTGGTATGCACCGGGCGCAGACGGCCGAACGAGAGCCAGGGTACCTGGTCCATGTCCGGCCACACGAACTTCATGCCCAGGTACTGGCCCACGAGCGTGCCGAACACCAACCAGCCGGTGGCCGCCGCCAGGTACCAGAGCACCACTTTGCGCAGCTCGGGCGCCACCTCCAGCCGTTGCCGCACCTTCTTCTTCTCGTCCACCAGCGGGATGTCGGGTTCGCTGATCGCGCGTTCCACCAGGCCGCGCTCATCGTTGCTGGGCATGTTACCGCCCAACTCGTCGCCGCGCAGCTTGTAGTCGTTGTGGCGCACCACGCGACGCAGGCGCGGGTCGCGGTCGCGGCGCAGGAAGTCGATCATGCGCTGCACCCGGGCACCGATCACCAGGACCGCCACGAACAGGACGATGCCGATCAGCACCAGCGTACCGATGATGCCGGGTTGGGTGAAAATACCTTCGGATGCGGAGGAAAGGAGCATGGGCTGATCGGATGGCGGGGCAATATTAGGACAAAATTGTCCGAAATAGGATGGCAGGTCTTTACCCTTCTGCTTCACCACGGTTCCTTCCGGTGAACAGGGTCCGTATGGTTCGGGCGTGCCCCTTCGCTCGCACACGGCCCACCCGCCGGGTCGCGCTGTCCGCTGTGGCCGCCTTGGTCCGGCCTGCGGCCACGGCGCTCCGGGGTCACCTCCTGCCGTCGGTGCCTCCTCGCATCGCACGTGGCCGCAGGGCCGTGCCATCGGCGGGCCGTCGCTCCCATCGCTCACGCAGGCACGCTACCCAGGCCCGCTGCTACCGCTTCAGGAAAGCCTTGCCTTTCTCCAGGCCCAACGACAGGGTGTGCAGGTCGGTGCCTTCGAGCATGTCGCGCAATTCATCGCGCACCTCCTGGAAGTGATCGTGCAACGGACAGGGCTTTTTCGGGTTGCAGTACGGCAGGCCCATACCACATCCCCGGTACACCTGGTCCCCGTCGATGGCCTTCACCACCATGCTGAGTTTCACCTTCTTCGCCTTGGCGGGCGGCAGGTCGAAACCGCCATTGGGCCCTTTGGTGCTCTCCAGGATGCCGGCCTTGGCCAGTTGTTGCAGGACCTTGGCCGTGAAGGCACGCGGCGAACCGGTGCGCTCGGCGATCTCCACCAGGCTCATGCGTCGATCGTTGCGCCCTTCCAATGCGATGAGCACGGTGGCGCGTATGGCGTACTGGCAGGCCCGGGAGAACATCGTCGCGAAAATAGGTGGCTTATGGACCGCGACACTGTCACATGTCAGGCTTCCACCACGGCTATTACCATTTCGCAGTAAGGGATAGTCCAAGAGATACGCCGCTATTTTTTCACAGGACGAGCCGGGGATCGTGTTGCGTAGCCGGAGCTACGGAACGCGAGCCTCGGTGAAGTAGTGCGGAAAAAGAGCAAGTAGATCGGGCTATGCTTTACTGCGAGATGGTAAAAGAAGGTGAAAAAGAAGCGATCGATCATGGGCGAAAGGGCGCGAGAGCGAACCTTCGTACCCTCTCACTTTCGCACCACAAACCACGATCCGGATGGAAAGGCGGAAGTGCGGACCCTTATCACCGGCTCACCAACATCGGCACGCCGCAGGCGCATGTTCTCACTTCCGCTGCAGGACATCCAGCAGCACGATCGCGTGGTTCTCCTTGGCGTTCGCTGAAGCGTACAGAAGTGTCACGGTGCGCCCTTCAGCGAGTTCATGCATACGGTCCAGTTCCTCGGAATGGCCCTGCAGTTCCTTCCGGTACGCGGCACTGAAGGTGTGGAAGTCCAGTCGCCCATCATGGTAGTCCTTGCGCAAGGCATTCGATGGTGGCAGCACCTTGTTCCACTCATTCAGCCGGGCATCGTCCTTGCGGATCCCACGCGGCCACAAGCGATCCACCAGCACCCGATAACCATCGGTGCGCGTCGGCCGGTCGTAGATGCGTTTTATGCGGAAGGGCATCGTGGGACAAAGGTATCGTCACAGCAGGCCCCATGTTGGAGGTCGTCCACGCTGACCGTAAGACCGCCGTTCACCGCGGCGTAGTGGGCCGGTCCTTCCTAACGGTGGAACCGCCGCTGCGCTTCAAGAGCGCAAGGCTGATCTCAGACACGCCGAGGGCGATGAAGTAGAGCTGGGCTGAGGGAAGTTGCATGGTGGCCGGGATCCGCCAAAGTTGCAGCAGCTTCCGGGATCACGAAGAAGAAGCACCAATGGGCCCCGGCATGGTCCGCGCTTCACACCATCGCCACCACTTTCAATTCAATGGCGATCGGTGTGGGCAGGCAGTTGATCTCCAACGTGGTGCGGCACGGCGGGTCCTTCTCGAAGTACTCCTTCCACAACCGGTTGTACGTGGGGAAATCATCCTTCATGTTGGTGAGGAACACGGTCACATCCACGATCTTCTCCCAGGAGGAGCCGGCATCCTCCAGGATCCACTTCACGTTCTGGAACACGCTGCGCACCTGCGTCTCGATATCGTAGGAAACGATGTTGCCTTCAGCATCCAGTTCCACACCGGGGATCCGCTTCGTGCCCCGCGACCGCGGCCCAACACCGCTGAGGAAAAGCAGGTCGCCCACACGTCGGGCATGCGGGTAGTGGCCCACCGGCTCGGGCGCTTGGGAGGAGGAGAATGAGTCCATGGGTGTAAAGGTGGTGCGCTTTCGGTCAAGTTGAAGGCATGGTCCGATCACCATCCGGTATTGCGTCCCACCTTTGCCTCATGAACGCCCCAACATGGGCCGCAGTGGTGCTGCTGGCCAGTTGTACCGGATGCGGGCCGGACCGCGAAAGCATCACACCCACTACCGGGCCGATCACCGAAAGCGTGTATGCCAGCGGTCTGGTGAAAGCCCAGGGACAGTACCAGGTGTACCCCACGGTAAGCGGCAATGTGGTAACCCTGCTGGTGAAGGAAGGTGACACCGTAAAGGCCGGTCAGCCGCTGATGCGTATCGACGACCGCAACAGCAGTTTCGCTACGGGAAGCGCCGAGGCCCAATTGCAACTGCTCGAGCGCAACGCCAGCGAGAGCGGTCCGGTGCTCTCCCGCTTGTTCGCCGCCGAAGGCCAGGCCCGGGACAAATTCATACTGGACAGCATCAATTTCGAGCGCCAGCAGAAGTTGTGGGCACAAGGCATCGGCAGCCGGAACGAACTGGACCAACGCCAACTGGCCTACACCACCAGCCGTGCCGCGTATGACATGGCCGCCAAGGTCCTGGCCGAGAACCGCGCCCAACTCCGCACCCAGCTTGAAGTAGCACGCAACAACGCCGCCAGCGCCTCCGCCGGCAATGCCGACCACCAGCCCAAGAGCCTGATCGACGGCATTGTGTACGACCTGATGATCGACCCCGGAGAGCTGGCCACGCCGCAGCGCCCCGTGGCCGTGGTGGGCAGTGCCAGCGATCTCTACCTGGAACTGGAGGTGGACGAGTTCGACATCCGCTTGATCAAACCGGGGCAACAGGTCTTCGTTACGCTGGACAGCTACGCGGATACGGCCTTCGCGGCGGAGGTGAGCCGGATCATCCCGCTGATGAACGAACGCTCGCGCACCTTCCAGGTGGACGCCCGCTTCATCCATCGGCCGCCCGTGCTCTACCCCAACCTCACGGTGGAAGCCAGCATCGTGCTGCGCACCAAGCCGCAGGCCCTGCTGGTACCCGCATCGTACATCGTCGATGGCGCTTCGGTACTGACCGGCGACGGCGAAAAAATACCGGTGAAGCTCGGTGCGCGGGATATGGAGCAGGTGGAGGTGCTCAGCGGCATTGACGCCAACACCCGCATCTACAAACCCTGAAGCGCAGCCATGCGCCTGCTGGTCACCATCGCCCTCACCTTGCTGCGCGCCAAGCTGCGCCAGAGCATCGTGGCGGCCGGCGGCGTCACCTTCAGCATCGCCATGTTCGTGGCCCTGCTGGGCTTCATGAACGGCCTGAACCAGCTGCTGGACGGCCTGATCCTGAACCGCACCCCCCACGTGCGCCTCTTCAACGAACTGCACATCTCGGCCCGGCAGCCCGTGGAACGCGTCGGGACGCAAGGCGATACGGCCGCGCACAACTTCATCCGATCGCTCAAGCCCAAGGACGATCTGCCGCGCATCCGCAATGCCGAGGCCATCATGGGCGCATTGGGGAAGGACCAGCGGGTGCTTTCGGTAACGCCGCGGCTGGTGGCCCAGGTGCTGTTCAACGTGGGCACCACCGACCTTACCGGCCAGGTGTTCGGCGTGGACGTGATGAAGGAGGTGCGGTATTATATGTTCCAGGACTACCTGGTGGCGGGCGACCCGTACGACATCGCCACGAGCAACAACACCATCGTGCTGGGCAAGGGCCTGGCCGATCTGATGGCGGCGCGCATCGGCGACCTCGTGCAAGTGACCACCGCCAGCGGCGAGCGGACCATGCTGCGCGTGGCGGGCTTCTTCCAGAGCGGCATCGCCGAGTACGACAAGGTGCAGAGCTACGCCAACATCAAGACCGTGCAGAAACTGCTGCGACGCCCGCCCAGTTATTATACCGACATCAACGTGAAGCTGCACGACCTGAACAAAGCCCCCGCCCTGGCGAAGGAACTGGCCACGCGCTTCCGGGTGCAGGCCACCGACATCCAGACGGCCAACGCCCAGTTCGAGACCGGTACCGACGTGCGCACCATGATCAGCTACGCCGTGGGCATCGTGCTGCTGATCGTGGCCGGCTTCGGCATCTACAACATCCTCAACATGATCATCTACGAGAAGCTGGACACCATCGCCATCCTGAAGGCCACCGGCTTCAGCGGGAGCGACGTGCGTCGGATCTTCCTGCTGCTGAGCATGATCATCGGCATCGTGGGCGCCACCGGCGGATTGGTCCTGGGCATCACCCTGCAGCACATCATCGATAACGTACCCTTCAACACCGCCGCTTTGCCCACCGTGGACACCTTCCCGGTGGACTTCTCGGCGCGCTACTACTTCATCGCCGTCAGCTTCGCGCTGGCCACCACCTGGGTCGCGGGTTTCTTCCCCGCGCGCAAGGCCGCGCACGTGGATCCGGTGGAGATCATCCGAGGCAAATGAACACGACCACCCCGGTGCTGCACGTGGAGAAGGTGAACAGATCCTTCCACGACCCCGTGGACCTGCACGTGCTGAAGGACGTGGACCTGCGCGTGGAGCGCGGCGAGTTCGTGAGCATCACCGGTAAGAGCGGCTGCGGCAAGAGCACCCTGCTGTACATCCTCAGCACCATGGACACGGACTACTCCGGGGAATTGTACATCGATGGGGAGGCGGCGCACCAGGCCAGTAAGGAACGTCTCGCGCGCATCCGCAACGAGAAGATCGGCTTCGTCTTCCAATTCCACTACCTGCTGCCGGAATTCTCCGTGCTGCACAACGTGATGCTGCCCGGGCTGAAACTGGGCATGAAAAGCAGCGGGGAGGTGGAGCACCGGGCCATGGAATTGTTGCATGAGCTGGGCATCGGCGACCAGGCATTGAAAAAGGCCAACCAAGTGAGCGGTGGGCAGAAACAGCGCGTGGCCATCGCCCGGGCGCTGATCAACGACCCGCTGATCATCATGGGCGACGAGCCCACCGGCAACCTGGACAGTCAGAATACCGGGATCGTCTTCGACATTTTCCGACGCATCGCCAACGAGCACAGGCGCAGTCTGCTCATCGTCACCCACGACCCCGATTTCGCCAAGCGCACCGACCGCATCATCGAGATGGACGACGGACGGATCGTGCGATGAACGCTTGATGGCCCGTAGGGACCCGTTCCCGCTCAGATCACCAGCCGCACCCCGCCCAACTCGGCGATCCGGTACGGGAACCGGTCGCCCGGCGAACCGATGAACATGAAGTTGGTGGGGATGTTCCACTCCGCGCTCAGGCGGTGTACCAGCTCGGGGCCGAAAGTGCCGCTCAGTTGGATGAACTCCACATCGATCGTGTCGTAGGCCTTGTCGAGCACCTGCACTTCACGCAGGAACTCGTCCTTCACGTGTTCGCCGTCCTTCAGTACGGTAACGATCCGCAGTTTCCGGGTGATCTCATTCTCCACCACGTACGCCATCACATGGTTGATGATCGAGAGGTCATCGCCCTTGGTGAAGTAAACGAACTCCTGTTTGTTCAGACGCCGGATGGTCCGGGAAATGGTGAGGCGACCGAACACTGCCAGACCGGGCATGCTCTCCACGAAGCCGCCCACCCAGATCATCAGGTACTCCAGGATCGCCTTGCGGTTCAGCAGCAATGCGATCACCAGCATGAACGGTACGAAGTATTGCAGGAAAACAACCAGGTATTCGGGATCCATCCTGATGTTGCCATAGAGCGCTGCCAATACCCCGAACAGGGCCACGGAAACCACGGCGGTGGAGGCCGTTTCGGGCCGGGGCAGCCGGGCCCGCTTGATCTTCAGCATGAAGTTGCCCAGCGCGAAGAAGGCCATCACCGTGAGGAAGGAGATGGTGTACACCCCGGCCAGAGCCTCCACCTTGGCGTTGGTGATCAGCAGCACCGAGAGGCACAGCAGGAAGAACAGGATGATGATGCGTGGTGAGCTGCCGCGCTTGTTCTCCTTCAACAGGAACTGTGGCAGGATGCGGTCCAGCGTCATGCGTTTGATCAGGCCGGTGACGCCCACATAACTGGTGAGCACCGCGCCGCAGAGCACCACCACCGCATCGATGCTGATCACCATGGCCAGCCAGTCGCCCCCGATCTCCAGGCCCATCACCGAAAGCATGGCCTCACTGTCCGCCGCGATGGTGGCCATGGGCAGCACCATCAACCCGATCAAGGCGATCAACGGGTTCAGCACGCTCACCGCCACCCACATGTTGCGCAAGGTCTTCGGGAACACCCCGTGCTCCTGCTCTTCCACATAGTTGGCCGAACTCTCGAAACCCGTGACGCCCAGCATGGCCGTACTGAACCCCAGGAAGATCAGCGCACCGATGCTGTACCCCCCTGGTGCCGGCAGGTGCCAGTTCATGCTGAATACCGAGAAGCCATGTGTGATCACATACCAGCCACCGCCCAGGATCAGCAGCAGCATGATGGAGAGGTGTGCGATGAAGATCACGGTGGCCACCGACGCCGACTCGGTGATGCCCGCGATGCTCAACAACATGAACAGCAACAGCACGCCGACGGTGCTGAGCAGAATGGGCCACGAGGGCACCAGGGCGTGCAGGTAGTGCATGGCGGTGGTGCCGCTGAGCACGGCGGTGGCCATGTAGCTCAGGATGGTGAGGCAGGCCGCGATGCTCGCGTTGTACTTGTTGGTGCTGTTCAGCAGCACGTTGTAGGCGCCACCGTTCAAGGGCAGTGCGCCCACCACCTCGCCGTAGATCCTGCGGAAAAGGAACAACACGCCGGCCACCAGCAACAGCCCCACCACTGCCCACACCCCGGCGTGGACAATGGCGAGTGAGCTCACGTACAGGCAACTGCTGGTGATGTCGTTGCCCGCGATGGCCGTGGCGGGCAATGGGCCGAGTTTCTTGGGATGGTGAGCCATGGGGGTGGTTCAGGAGACCACAAATAAAAGACCCCCGGTGCCGCACACAACATACCTCGTTTCAGGTGGTGATTGTGTCGAACACCAGGTGATCATGATCGTAGCGTGGCACTTGTCAACCCATCATTGCCACAACGTCCCATTCCTGGATCACAAGACCTCCAGTCCTCGTGCCAGTTCCTGCATCTTCAGCACCGTGTTCCAATTCCGGGCCGTGTTCACCACACCGATGCCCTTGTCGAACTTCTCGGCCAACTTGCTGGTGCCGAAGCCGTGCGGGGTGTGCAGGTAACACACGTGGTACGCACCGATGGGCGCACGCAGCAGGGTCAGTGCTTCACCGTCCACGGCCAAGGCCTGTAGCTTCTTCACCGCCTCGGCCTTGGGATTTTCGGCGAGCAGCACGGCATGTACATGCTTGCCCTCGGCCTTCTGCGGGAACGGATCCCGCTTGATCACAGCATCCCATTCCGCCGCGGTCGGCGCGAAGATGGGCCGGTCGTAGTTGAATTTCTTCAGGCACAACGCGGCCACCTTGGCGAGTGTTTCTTCGCGTGAAAGCATACTGCGCACCAAGGCATTGCCGCTGTTGATGTACGTGGTGGCATTCTTGAATCCGGCCTTGGAGAGTTCCGCACGCAACGGCGCGACTGGCAGTTGTACGGGCCCGCCTACACCGCGGAAGAGGAGAAGAAATGTGATGAGTGACATCGTTCTATTGCCCTATGTCATGTCCTTGGGCTGATGACCGTCAGGTCAGGGATGGAGCGGCTTGGCTAAGTTCGAGGTATGAGCACAGCACAGACATACATCGACATCTATACCAACCTGGGGTTCCTCTTCTACAGCGTGGCCGCTGGCGACGGCCGGGTCCGTGGTGAGGAGGTGGAAACACTGAAGGAACTCGTGAAGGAACGTTGGATGCCATTGGAGGAGAGTCGCGACGAATTCGGCGTGGATGCCGCGGAGTACATCGCCATGAGTTTTGACTACGCGAATGACAACGGCCTGGATGCCGAACAGGCGTACCAACGATTCGCCGATGCGTACCGCGAACATGCGAAACGATTCGACCAACGCATGAAGCGGCTGGTGCTGGATACCGCAGTGGCGATCACGGACGCTTTCGGCCACACCAACAAGTCCGAACATGCGGCGCTTTCGCGGGTGCAGCTATTGTTCCGGAGCTGAGGTGCCTGCACCGGACCATCAGTTGCGACTTGCGATCGCACTGATCATCACGTTCACACCACGAGGGAGGTCTTTCACCCCCACGGTCTCGCGTGCAGGTGGGTCTCCTTCCTTGAAATAGGTTTGGTAGACCCTGCTCACCTCAGCGTAGTACTGCAGGTTGGTGATATAGATGGTACACTTCACCAGGTGTTCGAAACCCATGTCTGCGCCTTTCAGTACCGATCCCAGGTTCTCCATCACCTGGGTGGTTTCCTCCTCGATACTGGCTTTTCGAAGCGTTACGGTGTTGAACACCTGGCAGATCTGACCACTGATGAATAAAAGACCACCAACCTCCACAGCGGGCGTGAAGGGGGTGCCGGTTGAATTGTCTTCGGGTGCGCGGACCGTTCGCTTCATGGTCGTTTCAGGCCCGTGATCGTTGCACGGGTTGGCACGAAGTTGCACAGAACTGGATCAATTCCAAGCACCCCGGTACGAATGAGCCAAGCACGGAAGCTTCCGCATCGGGTTGGGATCGGCTACCCGCCTGCCAATGGCATGGGCCTGGTCCTCTGTTCAACGGGTCGGTGGCTGGCCGCTGACCGTGCATCACCTTGCGGCCGGGATCCGTCGTAGGTGCGCTTCGAGGTACCCTGCGGTACCTTCGTGCCATGCGATGGCTCCTGTTGCCTGCGATCCTGCTGGTCACCAAGGCCACGACCCAACCGATCGATAGCATCCATGTCTTCGATCGACTGCCCGTGCGGGCCTGGACCTCGGCCAGCGCCAATGCGCAGGCATGGGACTTGCACCGAAGGCGTGCGCACCACCGTACGGTGAAAGGCGGGGATATGGCCCTGGTGCAGGAGGCCATGGGGATCTATCGACCCCTGCGCCATCAGTCCGGTCGCCTGCAGGAACTGACACATGTGGCCATGGTCTTCAGCGGTGGGCGGCCCACAGCCCTTGGTGTGGCCGACGACCTCGGGCGGGTGATCGACTTCACGGCACGCAAGGAGTATCGCATCAGCACCGTTGCAGAACACCTTCAGGTGCGGGCGCTACTGTCCAGGTTGGTGGTGGAGTGACCATTGCAAAAAGGTTCCGCGTCGAGTACCCCTTTGGCAGGGCCGAAGCGCCATCCGAGGCTCCGTTGCCCCCCGAACTGGCGCAGGCCCACAGCATGATGAACGACGTACGGTGCGGTCCTGCGAACGACCTTTGCCCCCTTCCACAGCAACATGAGGGTCCGTACTCCTCGGGTCAGTGTCCCAGCGGACGATCTCGTCCCCATTCGCGTGGCCGGTGTTCCGGAGCACTTCAATATGCCCTGGTTGCTTGGCCTGGAGCGCAGGGCATTCGCGCGCGCGGGGGTGGAGGTGAAGTGGCGTACCGTACCGCAGGGCACGGGTGCCATGTGTGAAATGCTCCACCGCGGAGAGATCGACCTGGCCGTGATGGTGACCGAAGGAGCAGTGGGCGATATCCTCAAAGGCGGTGCGAACCGGATCGTGGCACCGTTCGTGGATAGCCCGATCACCTGGGGCGTGCATGTGGGGGCCTGGACAGGGATCCATGACCCGGCAGGTCTGGAAGGCCTGCCCATCTTGATCAGTCGGCCGAACAGCGGCTCCCACCTGGCGGCGCTTTGTTATGCACACTGGCAAGGCTGGTCAGTAGGAGCGAACGACCTGGAGGTGGTCCAGGACCTGGGCGGTGCGTTGGATCGGCTGAACCGGCCCGGTCCTGCTGTGTTCCTGTGGGAGCGGTTCACCACCCGACCGTACGTGTTGGATGGTCGCTTACGACAGGTGGACGCGTACAAAGCGGAATGGCCCTCCTTCCTGCTCGTCGCCACGGAAGCCGTACTTGCCGACCATCCGGCCGGGATCATCCGGTTGCTGAAAGTGTTGCGGGACCAGGCTTCGGGCCTCATGGCCAAGCGGACGGCCCCGGAGCTGATCGCGAAGCGCTACGACCTATCCTTGGGCGACGCACAGGCCTGGTTCACCGATGTGCGCTGGAACACCGGCACACCGCTCACGGAGGCGACCTTGCGGCGGGTCGTGGACGCTTTGGTGGCCTCAGGGACCCTTGGGCCGGTGCCGACAGGGAGCAGCCTCTTGGACCGTCTGGTCTGGACACCTGCCGACCGCTGAAATTCCTGCGGGATCGCGGTGGCTTCGGTACCTTCGCCGCCCCATCGGCCCGAGATGGGCCCGCACCCGGAGCATCACATGGCATACACCGCGCACCCCACCGCCGTCATCGACGAAGGCTGCTCCATCGGGGAAGGCACGCGCATCTGGCATTTCAGCCATATCATGCCGGGTTGCACCATCGGTCCGGGGTGTAACATCGGGCAGAATGTGGTGATCAGTCCGGAGGTGGTCCTGGGCCGCAACGTGAAGGTGCAGAACAACGTGAGCATCTACACGGGCGTGATCTGTGAGGACGATGTGTTCCTGGGACCGAGCATGGTCTTCACGAACGTGATCAACCCGCGCAGTGCTGTGAACCGCCGCTCCGCCTACCAGCGAACATTGGTCGGACAAGGCGCCAGCATCGGAGCGAACGCCACCATCGTATGTGGGCACGATATCGGTCGCTACGCCTTCATCGGTGCCGGTGCGGTGGTCACCAGGCCGGTCCCCGACTATGCATTGGTGGTGGGCAATCCAGCGCGGCACACCGGTTGGATGAGCGAATATGGCCACAAGTTGAACTTTGATCCGCAGGGCCATGCCACCTGCCCGGAGAGCGGGGAGCGGTACGAACTGCGCAACGGTAAAGTGACCAAGGTCCCATGAACGGCCCCATTCGATTCGCCGTGGTCGGTTGCGGCCACATCGGCAAGCGGCATGCGGAGATGATCCACCGCCACCCGGATTGTGAGCTCGTTGCCCTCTGCGATGTGAGGCCACAGGCAGAGGCAGGGATCGCCTTCGAGGGGGTGCCCTACTTCCAGGACATGGAGGCCATGCTGGCCGAAGTGCCTGGTATGGAGGTGGTGAACGTATGCACGCCGAACGGGCTGCATGCCGAGCAGTGCATTCTGGCCCTGGAGCATCGCAAGCACGTGGTGTGCGAGAAGCCATTGGCCCTGAGCAAGGCCAGTTGTGAAGCGGTCATCTATAAGGCCCTTCAGGTACATCGCACGGTGTTCGGGGTCATGCAGAACCGCTACTCACCGCCCAGCCAGTGGATCAAGAGCGTGGTGGATGAGAAGCGCCTTGGCGACATCTTCATGGTGCAGGTGAACTGCTATTGGAACCGGGATGCGCGCTACTACAAGGCAGGTGGCTGGAAGGGAACGCAAGGGTTGGACGGGGGCACGCTGTTCACCCAGTTCAGCCACTTCATCGACATCATGTACTGGCTCTTCGGCGATATCACCGACATCACCGCGCGGTTCGCCGATTTCACGCATCAGGGCCTCACCGATTTCGAGGACAGTGGGTTGGTGAGCTTCCGCTTCCTGAACGGGGGCATCGGCTGCATCAACTACAGTACGGCGGTCTGGGACAAGAACCTGGAGAGCAGCATGACGATCATCGGCTCCAAGGGCAGTGTGAAGATCGGCGGGCAGTACATGGATCAGGTGGAGTACTGCCACATCAAGGATTACGACATGCCGGAGCTGGCACCCACCAATCCGGCGAACGACTACGGAACCTACAAGGGAAGCGCCAACAACCACGGCTTCATCATCGACAACGTGGTGGACACCCTGCGTGGCCACACCACACTCACCACCAACGCGCTGGAAGGCCTGAAGGTGGTGGAGATCATCGAACGCATCTACGAGAAGAGGAATGAGCAACGTGTATGACCGCCTGCTGAGGAAGGAGGCGAAGCTGGCCGTGATCGGCCTGGGTTATGTGGGCCTGCCCATCGCATTGGCCTTCGCACGAAGGATCAAGGTCGTGGGCTTCGACATCAACCAGAAGCGCGTGGACATGATGCGCCGCGGCGAGGATCCGAGCAACGAGCTCGAAGCATCCGAGTTCGAGGGTTGCGACATCCACTTCACCGCCGACCTCAACGACCTGAAGGAGGTGGAGTTCTTCATCGTCGCGGTGCCTACACCCATCGACAACCAGAACATCCCCGACCTCACCCCGCTGCTGGGCGCCACGCGCACCGTGGGCCAGGTGTTGAAGAAGGGAGACTTCGTGGTGTACGAGAGCACCGTGTACCCCGGATGCACCGAGGAGGACTGTGTGCCCCTCCTGGAGCGGCTCAGCAACCTGCGGTACGTGGAGGATTTCAAGGTGGGCTACTCGCCCGAACGCATCAATCCGGGCGACAAGGAGCACACATTGGAGAGCATCGTCAAGGTGAGCAGTGGTTGCGATACGGAGAGCGCCGAGATCATCGCCAAGGTGTATGAGCTGGTCGTGAAGGCCGGCGTTCACCGTGCAGCCAGCATCAAAGTGGCCGAAGCGGCCAAGATCATCGAGAACACGCAGCGTGATGTGAACATCGCCTTGATCAACGAGCTCTCGATCATCTTCAACCGGGTGGGCATCAATACCTACGATGTGCTGGAGGCGGCGGGCACCAAGTGGAACTTCCTCAAGTTCCAGCCTGGGCTCGTGGGTGGCCATTGCATCGGTGTGGATCCCTACTACCTCGTGTACAAGGCCAAGGAACTGGGCTACCACGCGCAGATCATCGACGCCGGTCGGTTCGTGAACGACAGCATGGGTGGCTATGTGGCCAAGCAGACCGTGAAGAAGGTCATCGCGGCGGGCACCAACCCGGCCGATGCGCGTGTGCTGGTGATGGGAGCCACCTTCAAGGAGAACGTCACCGACATCCGTAACAGCAAAGTGGCCGACGTGGTGAAGGAACTACAGAGCTTCAGTTGCCGGGTGGATGTGACCGACCCGTATGCCGACAGCGACGAGGTGAAGCATGAGTACGGTTACGAACTCGCTAAGGAGATGAAGGGTCCCTACGATGCCATCATCGTGGCCGTGAACCACAGTGAGTACACCAACAAGGATGAGGCCTGGTTCAAAAGCATGCTCAAGCCGAAAGGGGTGGTGGTGGACCTGAAGGGGGTGTTCCGGAAGCGGATCAAGGACCTGACGTATTGGAGCCTGTGAGCACCCAGCGCAACATCCTCATCACCGGCGGTGCTGGTTTCATCGGCAGTCACGTCGTGCGCCGCTTCGTCACGAAGTATCCGCAGCACCGCATCATCAATCTGGATGCGCTCACCTACGCAGGGAACCTGGAGAACCTCCGAGACATCGAGCAGGCTCCGAACTACGTGTTCGTGAAGGCCGACATCTGTGATGCCGAAGCGGTGCCCAAGGTGTTCAAGGATTACGCCATCGATGGGGTCATCCACCTGGCCGCCGAGAGCCATGTGGACCGCAGCATCACCGACCCGCTGGCCTTCGTGCGCACCAATGTGTTCGGTACCGTCACGTTGTTGAACGCGGCCAAGGAAGCCTGGAACACGGTGATGGAAGGCAAGCGATTCTATCACGTATCCACCGACGAGGTTTACGGATCGCTCCATGACGAGAGCCTCTTTCTGGAGACCACGCCCTACGATCCGCAGAGCCCGTACAGCGCCAGCAAAGCTGCCAGCGACCACTTCGTGCGTGCGTATGGCAACACCTACAAGCTGCCCTTCGTCCTGAGCAACTGCAGCAACAATTACGGCAGCCACCACTTCCCGGAGAAGTTGATCCCGCTCATGATCAACAACATCCGCAACAACAAGCCGCTGCCGGTGTATGGCAAGGGCGAGAATGTGCGCGACTGGCTCTGGGTCGAGGATCATGCCGCAGCGATCGACACCATCTTCCATGGTGGAGTGAACGGCGAGACGTACAACATCGGTGGCCATAACGAGTGGAAGAACATCGACCTGGTCCACCTGCTCTGCGCCATCATGGACCGCAAGCTGGGACGTACGGCAGGGGAGAGCGCTAAGTTGATCACCTATGTTACGGACCGTGCCGGGCACGATCTCCGGTACGCGATCGACGCCACCAAGATCGAGCGCGAATTGGGCTGGCGGCCGAGCATCACCTTCGAAGTGGGCCTGGAACGCACCGTGGACTGGTACCTGGCCAATAGCGAGTGGTTGGACCACGTGACCAGCGGGGCTTATCGCAGCTACTACGAGGCCCAGTACGGTCGGTAGCCACCGGGCCACCCCGACCGAATAGCTTTGCACCCCATGGGCCTTCTCGACAAACTGTTCGGTGGCGGAGGATCCGCACATGGCGATGCCGATCTCGGCGTACTTCGGTGCGATGTGCATTCGCATTTCATCCCCGGCATCGACGATGGCGCCCAGACCATGGACCAGACCATCGAACTGCTCACGGCCATGTCCGATCTGGGCTACCGCAAGGTGGTGACCACACCACATAACATGGCCGACGGGTACCGGAACACCCCGGAGATCATCCTCGGTGGCCTGGAACGTGTGCGCGATGAGGTGCGTCGACGTGGACTCGCCATGGAGGTCGACGCGGCGGCAGAGTATTACCTGGACCATGAACTGGAGCAGAAGGTCCTTGACCGGCGTGTGCTCACCTTCGGGGACAACCTGCTGCTGTTCGAACTGCCTTTCATCAGCGAACCCGCGGTGCTCCTCAACGTCATTTTCCAGATGCAGACCATGGGCTACCGGCCCGTGCTGGCGCATCCGGAACGTTACGGCTACTGGCATAACGACTACAGCAAGTACGAGTTACTGAAGGAGCGTGGCGTGCTGTTCCAGTTGAACACCATCGCGCTCTCCGGCGCATACGGCCCGCAGGCCAAGCTGATCGCCGAGCGGCTGGTCGATGCCGGTCATTACGAACTGCTCGGCAGCGATTGCCACAGCATGAATCATGTGCAGGCCCTCAAGAACACGCTGTCAAGGCCCCACCTGCACAAGCTCATCGCAAGTGGGAGATTGTTGAACACCAACTTGTGATCAAACGCGCTGCTCCTTCGGGAGGAACACGCAGAGCAGCCCGAGCAATGGCAGGAACGAGCACACCTTGAACACGGTGCTGATGCTGGTGGCATCGGCCAGGGCACCGAGCACGGCCGATCCGATCCCCGCGATCCCGAAGGCGAATCCGAAGAACAGGCCGGAGACCAGTCCTACACGGCCCGGGATCAGCAACTGTGCATAGACCAGGATCGCCGAGAACGCCGATGCCAGGATGGATCCGGCCATCACCGCGAGCACGGTGGTCCAGAACGGGTTGGCCAAGGGCAGCAGCAAGGTGAAAGGAGCTGCACCGAGGATGGAGATCCAGATGATGGCGCGGTAGCCTACGCGATCGCCGAGCAGTCCACCGACCAGTGTGCCCACGGCCGCAGCGAACAGGAACAGGAACAACTGCACCTGCGCGGCTTGCACGCTCAGGCTGAACTCCTCGATCAGGTAGAAGGTGAAATAGCTCGTCATGCTGGCCAGGTAGAACTGCTTGGAGAAGATGAGCAGGAGCAGGATGCCCACGATACCGATCACCTTCCTGCGCGGCAAGGGGGTGTGTTCAACCTGCTGCATGCGCGACCGCCGGTGGGTGCGCAGGGCCATCATGCGCAGGTACCACCTCCCCACGCGCCACAGCACCACCATGGCGATCAGCGGAAGCAGGGAGAACAGGGTGATCCGGCCTTGCCCCAGCGGAACGATGATCGCGGCGGCCAGCAAGGGGCCCAAGGCCGAGCCGGCATTACCACCGAGTTGGAACACCGATTGTGCCAGCGCACGTTTCCCACCCGAGGCCACGTACGCCATCCGCGATGCTTCCGGGTGGAAGATCGAAGAGCCCACACCCACCAGCGAAACGGCGATGAGGATCGAACGGAAGGACCCGGCCCAGGCCAGCAACAGCAGGCCGGCCAGTGTGAACGCCATGCCGCCGACCAACGCGAAGGGCTGTGGTTTGCGGTCGGTCCAATGACCCACCAGCGGTTGCAGGATCGAAGCCGTCAGTTGGAAGGCCAGTGTGATCAGGCCGATGTCCGAGAAGGAGAGGTGGTACGACGCTTTCACCAGCGGGTAGATCGCCGGGATCAACGACTGGATCGTATCGTTGAGCAGGTGCGAGAAGGCAATGGCGAAGAGGACCGTGAATGCGGTACGGTCCGCAACGTGCTTCACCGTGGGTGGTGGGCTCAGGGCGGGCGATCCTTGCGTTGGCATGGGGAGCCGCGATGGTACCAGGGCAACTGCGGGTGTGGCGGACCACGAAAGGACAACGCGCTTAGGCCGCCGAGGTCTCCAATTCCTTACTCACCTTCTTGAACAGGCCCTGGAGCACATTGCCGGGTCCCACCTCGATCACCTTCCTGGTACCATCGGTCAACATCTGCTGCATGGTCTGTGTCCAGCGCACCGGCGCGGTGAGCTGGGCGATCAGGTTGGCCTTGATACGTGCCGGGTCGGTATGGGGGCGGGCATCCACGTTCTGGTACACCGGGCAGCGCGGGTTCATGATGGGCGTGTAGGCGATCGCCGCCTCCAGTTCGATCCGTGCGGGTTCCATCAGTGGGCTGTGGAAGGCCCCGCCCACTTGGAGCAGGAGCGCGCGTTTCGCACCGGCGGCCTTCAGGGCTTCGCAGGCAGCTGTCACACTTTCCAAGCTGCCACTGATCACCAATTGGCCAGGGCAATTGTAGTTGGCGGGTACCACCACACCGGCGATCGTGCGGCACACCTCTTCCACCTTCGCATCCTCCATGCCGAGGATGGCGGCCATGGTGCCGCGCTGAAGTTCACATGCCTTCTGCATGGCATTGGCCCGTGCGGCCACCAGCTTCAGGCCGTCACCGAACTCCATGGCTCCCGCAGCGACCAATGCACTGAACTCGCCGAGCGAATGCCCGGCCACCATGGTGGGTTTGAATGCATCACCCAGCACCTTCGCTTTCACCACGCTGTGCAGGAAGATCGCGGGCTGTGTCACCCGGGTCTGTTTCAGGTCCTCATCGGTCCCCTTGAACATGATGTCCGTGAGGTTGAAGCCGAGGATGTCATTAGCGTGCTCGAACCAGATGCGCACATTGCTATCGGTATCGTACAGGTCCTTGCCCATGCCGGGGGTCTGGCTGCCTTGTCCGGGGAAAACGTATGCGGTCATGCGGTTCGGTGTGGGCCGTGAAAATAGGGGAGCGGGATGAGAATGGCGCGAATGCGAAGGTGCGAGGATCCGGTCCTCGCACCCTCGTACTCCGCCTGGCTTCAGTCGCGGCGACCGCCGAACAAGCGGAGCAGCATCAGGAAGAGGTTGATGAAGTCCAGGTACAGGCTAAGGGCACCCATCAGGGCCATCTTCTGGGCGGTCTCGGTACCGGTGGCCACCTGCTCGCCCATGCGCTTGAGCTTCTGTACATCGTAGGCGGTGAGGCCCGTGAACACCACCACCCCGATGATGCTCACCACATAGCCCATGGTGTCGCTCTTCAGGAAGATGTTCACCAGCGAGGCGATCACGATGCCGATCAGGCCGATCATGAGGATGCTGCCCAATTTGGTGAGGTCGGTCTTCGTGGTATATCCGGCGATCGCCATCACACCGAATACGGCCGCTGTGATGAAGAACACATTGGCGATCGCGGCCGTCGTGTAGATCACGAAGATGTAGCTCAAGCTGATGCCCATGATGCAGGCGAAAAGCAGGAAGGTGGCCAGCAGGGCAGTGCTGCTCATGCGGTTCACCAGGCCGCCCATGGCGAACACCAGGCCAAGCGGGGCCAGCATCACCACCCAGCCCAGGATGGTCTGTCCGCCGGTCTCGAAATTGATCAGGTACTGGAGCTTATCAAGATCGGAGCCGAACCACCAGGCCATCACCCCGCTGATCACCAGGGCCATGGTCATGTAACTGAACACGTTGGCCAGGAAGGTGCGTACGCTGCTGGCTTCGGTGGTGCCGATGAAGGCGGGGTTCTGTGGGAAGGTGTTGTGTTCCATGTCAGGTTGAGGTGCGATGCGAATTTCGGGAATAGGTCGGAATGCAGGTTCTAATGCAGGTTCGCACTGATGAGTTTGATGAATTCCTCGCGTGTGCGCTGGTCGGTGAGGAAGATGCCCGTGAACGCGCTGGTCGTGGTCACACTGTTCTGTTTCTGCACCCCGCGCATGCGCATGCACAGGTGATCGCACTCCATCACCACCGCCACCCCCAAGGGTTTCAGGGTGCCGTGGATGCAATCGCGGATCTCATTGGTCAGCCGTTCCTGTACCTGCAACCGCCGGGCAAAGGCGTCCACCACCCGGGGGATCTTGCTCAGTCCGGTGATCCGGCCGTTCGGGATGTAGGCCACGTGGGCCTTGCCGAAGAAGGGGAGCATGTGGTGCTCGCACATGCTGTACACCTCGATGTCCTTCACCACCACCATCTGGCTGTAATCCTCCTTGAAGAGCGCGCTCTGCAGGATCCTCGCGGGGTCCAGGTCGTACCCGTGAGTGAGGTACTGCAGGGCCTTGGCCACCCGTTCGGGGGTCTTTTGCAACCCTTCCCGCTCCGGGTCCTCGCCTATCGCTTTGAGGATGTCGGCGTAATGAGCACCGATCCGGCGCACAAGCCGTCCATCGTATTGGTCGATGCGTTCGTACCCTTCGCCTTGGAGCTCCCGTTCGCTGCCCTTCGCGGCACCGCGCCCCTTGGTGGACTTCCTAACGGCCATGATATTCCACGTGGTTGTTCTCGGTCTCCTGCAGTTTCACGCACGTCAGCCGCACACCCAACGCGGCCACCGGTACCTCCAGTTGTTCCCAGATGGCCACCGCAAGGTTCTCCGTACTGCTGTACCTCCCCTTCATGAAGTCAACATCCAGGTCCAGGTTGCGATGATCCAATTTGTCCACCACGTGCAGTTTCATCAGGCGTCCCAATTCGGCCAGATCGGCGACGAAACCGGTCTCCGTGCTGGGTTCGCCGGCCACGGTCACCCACAGTTCGTAGTTGTGCCCGTGCCAGTTCGGGTTGGCGCATTTGCCAAAGGTGGCCAGGTTCCTCTCCGCGCTCCAATCGGGTCGGCTCAACTTGTGCGCGGCACTGAAACGCTCGCGTCGCGTGATGTGTACGGTGGGCATGGAGGGCAAAGGTAGGGGCGTGCGCTACCATGCCCCTACCTTTGCGCCATGATCATCGTCACGGGTGCCGCAGGTTTCATCGGAAGCGCCTTGATCGGGGAATTGTTGCGCGCCGGTTGGCAGGACATCGTGGCCGTCGACGACTTTTCCCGACCGGACAAGGCCCCGAACCTGGAGGGGAAGAAGCTTACGGCGATGGTGGAACGTGGCGCCTTCTTCGAATGGCTCGACAGGAACGAGAAGCTGGTGCAGTTCATCTTCCACCTGGGCGCGCGCACCGATACCACCGAGTTCGACCGCTCGATCTTCGACGAGCTCAATGTGCGGTACAGCCAGCGGATGTGGGCGGCGTGCGTGAAGTATGGGATCCCGTTGGTCTACGCCTCCTCCGCAGCGACCTATGGCGAAGGGGAGTTCGGGTACAGCGATGCCGACGATGCCCTGCCCTACAAGCTCAAGCCGCTCAACCCGTATGGGGAGAGCAAGAACGAATTCGACAAGTGGGCTCTGGCGCAAGGGCGGAAGCCGTTCTTCTGGGCGGGGCTCAAGTTCTTCAACGTGTACGGCCCCAACGAATACCATAAGGGCCGCATGGCCAGCGTGGTCTTCCATGCGTTCAACCAGATCCAGGCCACGGGCAGCATGAAACTATTCCGCAGCCACCGGCCCGACTACAAGGACGGCGAACAACTGCGCGATTTCGTATACGTCAAGGACCTCTGCTCGGTATGCCTCTTCCTCATGGAGCACCGCAAGCACAGTGGCCTGTACAACCTGGGCAGCGGCAAGGCGCGTACCTTCCTCGATCTTGCGCGGGCCACCTTCAAGGCCATGGGGAGGCCGGAGGCGATCACCTTCATCGACACCCCGGCCGACATACGCGACAAGTACCAGTATTTCACCGAAGCCGATATGCGCAAGCTGGCCGGGATCGGGTACAGCAGACCATTCACCACCTTGGAGGATGGCGTGGCGGATTACGTGACCAACTATTTGAAGAACGACGCGCGCTGCTGACAGCTCAGTGCGTTGTGTCGCGGAGTGCCACCAACTTCGTACGGATCTCCAATAGCCGGTCCCGCAACTGGTCGATATCAAGCACGGCGGCCTCTTCGACCATGTCCGCCTTGCGCAACTGTTCACGGGCACCTTGCAGGGTGAAGCCCTTCTCCTTCACCAGGTACTGGATCCGTTGGATCTGCTCAATGTCCTTCTTCGTGTAAAGTCGGTCGCCCTTGCCGGTGCGCTTGGGTTTCAACGCGCCGAACTCCTTTTCCCAATACCGGATCAACGAGGTGTTCACGCCCAGTTGCTCGGCCACCTCTCCGATGGACCAGTACAGCTTCTCGATCGTCTTTTCCTTCCAGGGCATGTTCAACGCGACGTTCGGCTGGCGAAAGTAATCAGTCCAGCGATTGACCCGCATTGCGGCTCAACTCCAGCATGCGTGCATATTCCTCCGGGCTCAGGTCGTTGAAATAGTAGTTCGCGGGGTCCACCGGCTCACCACCCTTGTGCACCTCGTAATGCAGGTGTGGCCCGGAACTCAGTCCGCTGTTGCCCACCAGGCCGATCACATCGCCGCGTTTCACGCGCTGTCCATTGCGCACCTTGATCTCGCTCAGGTGCCCGTATAGCGTCTCATAGTCAAAACCGTGGTCAACGATCACGTGCATGCCATAACCATTGGTGGCATAGTCGGCGAAGATCACGCGGCCATCGCCGGTGGCGTGGATGGGGGTGCCCTGCTTCGCGGTGAAGTCCATGCCCGCATGGAATTTCGGGATCTTGTGGATCGGGTGGATCCGCATGCCGTATCCGCCGGCAGTGGCCGTGAGGTCATCGTTCGGTATGGGCTGCACCGCCGGTATACTGGCCAGCATCTCCTGCTTGCGCAGCACCAGGGAGGCCACCTCCTCCAACGACTTCGACTGCACCACCAGTTGGCGGGCCAGGCCATCCAGGCGTTTCTTGGTGCCGATCACCAGGTCGCTGCTGGCGAAACCACCAAGGTCACGGTAGCGGTCCACACCACCGGCACCAGCCTGGCGCATGCTCGCGGGCAGGGGGTCTGCCTCGAAGATCACCCGGTAGATGTTGTCGTCGCGTCGCCGCACATCGGAAAGCACCGTCTCCACCTCGCCCAAGTGTTTGTTCATCAATTCGTACTGGAGCAGGAGCTGTTGGTTCTCGCGCCGCAGACTGGCCTCCTTCGGGCTGTCCACGAACTGGTATACCAGGAAGATCCCCAACACCCCCACGAGCAGGCCGGGCGTTAGTGCCAGCAGGGTGCGCTTCGTCTTCTGCCAGGCCGAGAGCCGGATGCGCTCGAAATTGAGCGTCTTGGGATTGAACCGGTACTTCTGCTCGGCCATGGCGATCGGCGAAGTTAACCGTTCGACACCGGGCATCGGAGCAGGCTGCTTCGGTACTTTCGCAGCCCGAAAGCCGATAGCCTGTTCCCACCATGCGCACCAGCCAGCAGATCCGCCAGCAGTTCCTCGACCACTTCGCCAAGCATGGCCACGCCATCGTGCCCAGTGCCCCCATGGTCGTGAAGGATGATCCCACGCTCATGTTCACCAACGCGGGCATGAACCAGTTCAAGGACCTCTTCCTCGGAAACCGGCCCGCACAGCACAAGCGCATTGCCGATACGCAGAAGTGCCTTCGTGTTTCGGGCAAGCACAACGACCTGGAAGAGGTGGGGATCGACACCTACCACCACACCATGTTCGAGATGCTCGGCAACTGGAGCTTCGGCGACTACTTCAAGAAGGAAGCGATCCAGTGGGCGTGGGAGCTGCTCACCGAGGTGTACGGCATCGACAAGAACAACATCTACGTCACATACTTCGGCGGCGACGAGAAGGACAAGCTCCCTGCGGACAACGAAACGCGCGACCTGTGGAAGCAGTTCATGCCGGAGGAACGCATCCTGCCGTTCAGCCGCAAGGACAACTTCTGGGAGATGGGCGACACCGGCCCCTGCGGCCCCTGCACGGAGATCCATGTGGATGTGCGCACGGAGGAGGAGAAGGAACAGAAGAGCGGCCGTGAACTGGTGAACAACGACCACCCGCAGGTGATCGAGATCTGGAACAACGTGTTCATGCAGTTCGAGCGCAAGGCCGATGGCTCCTTGGTGGAGCTGCCCGCGCAGCACGTGGACACGGGTATGGGCTTCGAGCGCCTGTGCATGGTGTTGCAGGGCGAACGCAGCAACTACGATACGGACGTGTTCCAGCCGCTGATCCAGGCCATCGCCAAGCAATGCGGCAAGGGCTACGGTGCCGAAGAGAAAGCGGACATCGCCATGCGCGTGATCGCCGACCACCTGCGCGCCATCAGCTTCGCGATCGCCGATGGGCAATTGCCCAGCAACACCGGCGCGGGCTATGTCATTCGCCGGATCCTCCGCCGGGCGGTGCGTTACGGGTACAGCTTCCTGGGTTTCAACGAGCCCTTCATGCACACGATCGTTCCCGCGCTCGCAGTGCAGATGGGCGACCAGTTCCCGGAGCTCCGGAAACAGCAGGCCATCATCACCAGCGTGATGCTCGAAGAGGAGAAAGCCTTCCTGCGCACCTTGGAGCAAGGCACCAAACGCATCGAGCAGGCGCTCGCTGGCTCCGAAGGGACCCTGGCCGGCGACAAGGCCTTCGAGCTGTTCGATACCTACGGCTTCCCCATCGACCTCACCCAGCTCATCGCCCGCGAGCAAGGTCGTGCGGTGGACATGCCCGGCTTCGAGGCCGAACTGCAGAAGCAGAAGGAACGCTCCCGCGCCGCCACCGCCGTCACCACCGGCGATTGGGTGGAGCTCGCCAAGGGCGAGACCAACTTCGTTGGGTACGACGACTTGAGCACCGAGGCCCGTGTCCTGCGCTACCGCAAGGTGAGCGGCAAGGGAGGCGATCAGTTCCAACTGGTCCTGGACCGCACTCCGTTCTATGCCGAAGGTGGTGGCCAGGTGGGCGATCAGGGCTGGCTCATCCAAGGTGCCGACCAGGTCGAAGTGATCGACACCAAACGCGAGAACCAGCTCATCGTTCACTTCACCAAGGAGCTGCCCAAGGAGGTAGGGAAGCCGATCACCGCACAGGTGGACACGCAGCGTCGAAGCCTCACCGCGCGCAACCACACCGCCACGCACCTGCTCCACCACGCCCTGCGCAAGCACCTGGGCACGCACGTGGAGCAGAAGGGCTCACTGGTGGCGCCCGACCGTCTGCGCTTCGACATCAGCCACTTCGCCAAGATGACCGCGGATGAACTCGCTACCATCGAGCGGGAGGTCAACGCCATGGTCACGGCGGACATCGTGTTCGAGGACAAGCGCAACGTGCCCATCGCCGAGGCCAAGGCCATGGGCGCCATGGCACTGTTCGGTGAGAAGTACGGCGACAACGTGCGCGTGGTGAAGTTCGGCCCCAGCGTGGAGCTCTGTGGTGGTACGCACGTGCCGCGCACCGGGGTGATCGGTCCCTTCCGGATCGTGAGCGAGAGCGCATTGGCCGCAGGCATCCGCCGCATCGAGGCCATCACCAGCGTGGAGGCCGAACGCATGATCAACGAGAAGCTCGCGAAGCTGGAGGCGATCGGCACGCTGCTCAAGAACCCAGTGGACCTCGTGCAGGCCGTGGAAAAACTCGTGGAGCAGAACGCAGCCATGACCAAGGAGTTGGAGAAGGTGGCCAAGGAGCGGGTGAAGAGCCTGGCTACTTCGATCCCGGCGCAAGCCAAGGCCAACGCCAAAGGCGTGAAGGTGCTGGTGCAGCAGATCGATCTGGATGCGCAGGGCCTGAAGGACCTCGGTTACGCCTTGCGCGAGCAGCACAGCGACCTTGCGCTCGTGGCCGGTTCCGTGCTCGACGGCAAGCCCCTGCTCGCCGTTTCGCTCGGCAAGGCCTTCGCTGAGGCCACGGGCCTGAAGGCGGTGGACATCATCAAGCAGATCAGCCCGGAGATCAAGGGCGGCGGCGGCGGCCAGCCCGACTTCGCCACGGCGGGGGGGAAGGAACCTGCGGGCATGGCCGAAGCACTGAAGAAGGCGGCGGAGCTGCTGGGGTGAGCCAAGAGCTCGCCGCATCCTGCACTGGCCGCTGGTGCATAGTGCCTACCCCAGATCGCAGCGTAAGAGAGGGTCTACGTTACCACGACGCGCTCCAACCACTTCGGCGGCTCATGAGCGCCTGTGCTGATGGTGCCGGAGGCACATTGAGCGCGATCATAAAGGTCTTTTAGAGCCGCACGTAAGTCAGTAGGTATGGTTGAATCGCACAGCACGTGGCATCCCTTCAACATTCACCTGCAACACGTATAGGCCCTCGGCATGCGTCGTTAGGGTGAACTGCAACGGTCCAGCGCCGGGTATCGTGGAACCAAGGTACTGAACCATCCGTCCGGTCGGATCGAAGAGGCGTGCCTGTGCGATGGCGGTTCCCACTGGAGCCATCAGTTGATAAGCGCCGGCGCCCAAGGGAGCTACGGAGAGGCCTTGCGCGGAAGACCTTTCCTCCACCCCGATCGGGGAGTTGCACCACTCCCCCTCGAAGCCCGGATCGCCCACCCACTTGATCACCTGGTTGATGGGCTGGCCATTGAGCTCGAAGCCGCAAGCGGCGAAGACCGTATCGTGAAATACGGCCAAGGACTGGCAGAAGCTCGTAGGCCCGAATGTGTCGCTGTAGCCGCACCACTTGGCGCCGTCCCACACGGCGAAGCGGTTGGCCTGGTTGCCCGCCACGTAGCTGAACTCGCCGCCCACCAGCAATTTGCCGTCGTGCTGCAGGAAGCTCAGGGCGGTGGCGCGGGTGAGGTTGTCGTTGAATACGCCCTGCAGATCGCCATTGAGGCCGCTCCACGCTGTGCCGTTCCATTTCATGATGCAATTGCCCGCGTTGCCATCGGCCACCGTGAAGCCGCCTCCGAGGTAGAGCTCATCTTGATAAACCGTAAGGCATCTTCCGCTCGCGAAGCCACCGAACATGCCACCGCCGGGCACATCCCAAGAAGTGCCATTGAAGCGGATGATATTGCGCTCATCGTTGGGCGGCAAGCTCACAACACCACAGGCATAGAGCTCGCCTTGGTAGATCTCTGCATCATAGAGGTCCGGCGAACTACTGGACGCGCTCTGCGGCGGCGGATCGAAGCATTGCCAATGTCCACCCACGCGCTTGGCGATTCCGTTGCAGAGCTGGCCATCCACATACGCGAAGCCGCCGATGGCGTAGAGCTCACCGTTGATGAGCTTGAGGTTACGGATGCTGGAGTCGAAAGCACCGTACGGATGCCATGCTCCGTTGTAATACGCAGTTGCGTTCTCAACGACAACATCGTCAACCTGCGAGAACAGTCCTCCAATTACAAGGGTGTCGCCGAAGCGTTCTGCATCCATGTACCCGTTCTGGAACTCTCCGAAGGATTCCCAAGTTCCGTTATGATAGCGCATGATCACGAACGGTGGAGATTGTTGACTTAGCCTTGTGAGGCCTACGACCAAGAGATCATCCCGTTCTGCGTCGGTATACAGCTTTATCACTGAGGTAGGATTGTACCCCGGCATGCCAGCGTTCACCCAATTCTGCGCGCACAGCGAAGAGCAGGCCATAAGGCCCACAAAGGCGAGGCTACGCATGGCTCAGCGGGTATGGACAAGTTGCACGCTGCGTGATCCTGTCGGATCCAGCACCTGCACTACGTAGAGTCCATCCGCATAGGGCTGGAAGTCCAGGATGGTGTTGCCGGAAGTCACCACATCTGATAATGATCGCACCTCGCGCCCAACCGCATCCACCACGCGTAAGCGGTACGAAGTGCCCGAAGGCATAACGACCTGATACTGTCCTCCACCCAAAGGCAGCACCGTAAGGCCATCGCTGCCGGTCCATTCAGCGATCCCCACCGCCCCGGTGAAGCTGCCCGTGCAAAGTGCGCCGAGGAACCAGTCATTCCAGAAGTCAGCGGCCAGCCATGCACCTTTGAAATAGGCGGGCGGGCCAGGGTCGTGCAAGGGGAAATCGTCCACGAAGGGGAAGCTGGGGCTGGTGAGGCCGGCGAAGTAGGCGGTTCCATCGTGGTAGGCCATGTGCCGGATGGCCTCGCCGATGCCGCCTTCGGTGCCACCCACGTAGGTGCTGTAAGCCAGAGCGGTGTTGGCATCGAAGGCCATCAGGATCGCGTCCTTTCCGTTCTGGGTAGCGGCTTGGCCGGGATTGAATCCTTGGGTATAGAGTCCATTCGTCTGCACGTTGCTCAACCCTCCATCGTTGCTGAAACCGAAGGCGAAGAGCTTGTTGCCCAGTTGCTCCACACCCTCGAGGCGCGTGAACTGCGCCCCGCCGATGTGCGTGGCCCAGTGGAGCGCGCGTGTGCCGCCGTTGAAGCGGGCCAGGTAGCCCGCGCCGTTCGTGCTGCCTGCGGCTTGATAGAAGCCACTGGCATTCTGCGTAGGCATGTTGGTGCTGTAACTGACGCCTGCGACAGCGATATCGCCATACGCCGTGATGCACAACCCGTTCACGCCCGGCTCGTCGTTGCCGCTGCCGCCCAGATAGGTGGCCCAGGTACAGGTGCCGCTGCCGTTGAAGGCGAGCAGGTTCATATCGGTCTGCCCACCCGAGCTGGTCTGGTTGAAGGAGCTACTGCCTCCGTACACCAGGGGTAAATTGCTGCTCGTCGCCTGCCCCAGCACCACTGCGCGGTCCTGGATAAAGGTCACATCGTGTGCATCGTCATCGCCGCTGCCGCCGTAGGCCGTACACCATTGTAGCGCATCGTTCGGGCCGAAGCGTGCCAGCAGGATGTCGCGCCCACCCGCCTGGCTCCAGCTGGTGGCGCCGCTGGCCGGTTGGGCCGGGAAGGTGCCGGTGCAGGTTCCCACCACCATCAGGCGCCCTTGGCTGTCCAGCGCCATGCCGCGCAGCCATTCGTTGCCATCGCCGAAGTAGGTGCCCCAAAGCAGTCCTCCTTCACTGTTGAATTTTGCAATGAACCCTTTGGAGGTGAATTGGTTGTCGCTGATGTCGTTGTACGCGCCGCTCTGTTCCAAATAAAACAGATCCGTGGCCACCGTCCACCCGGTGATGTAGATCTCGTTGGGTGAACGAGCCACCACGGCCTCGCCGCTCTGCTCATCGCTGCCGCCGTAGAAGAGGGTCCATTGCTCATCGTGCAACGGGTCGAACTTCGCCAGCACCACAGCATTCGTGCTGTTGATGATGGAAGATCCGGTCACGTTCGGAAAGGTGAGGGCACTATAGGTGTAGCCGGTGGCGTAGAAGTTCCCATCGGCATCGGTGGTTGTTCCGAACACTTCTTCACGCTCGTTGCCGCCATAGAAGGTGTTCCAGCAGAAGCCTTGCGCATCGGAGGAGGCCGAGACCGGCGTGGGGCCGATCTGCAGTACCAACAGGAGCTCCGGGTCATAGCTGTCGAAGGCGATCTCGATCACGTCGTCGTTGTTGGGGTTCACATAGCTGGCATTCCAGGCCAGGGGGATCACCTCGTTGTTGGTACCCACCTGATAGGCCACGGCCTCTTCCAGTTTCACCCAGGTGCCGTTCTTCCACACCTTCAGAAAGCCCGCCACATCCACCTTCAGGCTGTCCTGCCCCCAGAATTGCAGTGCAAGCTTGGTGGGGTCGCTGCCGGGCCAGCAGTAAAAGGCCATCTTCTGTCCCCCGCTGCCGCTGTAGAAGACCATGTCGATGTTGTCATACACATCGGGGTACTTCAGCCAGTCGTAGCCGTTGGCATGCGCACCGTTCGGGCCGCACCAAGGCAGGTAGTAGTTGCGGTAGTGGTCCTTGATCACGTTGGCCGTGGGCTCCACGTTGGCGGCGAGGTAGGGCCGCACATCAAGGCGGTGCGCAAGCAGCGGCGTATTCGGCAGCAACGAAGTCGGTTCGTGCACAACTATGCTCATGGTACTGTTCTTTCGGAAATAGGCACGCGGCATGGCACCTTCTGTGTAGTACAACAAATGTGGCACCGGCATGTCGGCCGGATCCTTGATCTGGCCTTGGTTCTCCCAGAAGCCGATCGTTTCCTTGCAGGCTTCTCCGTAGTAGTCCGGCAACTCAAGCTGTGCCCGCAAATGGGGGGGTGAGGCCAACGATCAGCGTTATGGCGAGTATCAGGTGCTTCTTGGCGTTGGAAGGGTTGAAGAACTTTTTGGTGCTTCAGGGCTGACTTAAGGCGAAGCTAATCCAACAACGAGCCGACTCCAAGAGGTAGTTCAAGGTGACGGCATTGCAATGATGGCGCAGTATGCGGGCAGCGCCCCACTCTTGCCCCCGCGCTGTAGTTGTTAAAGGTTTGGCTGGGCAAGTAAGCGATGGAGGCCACTGGCCTCGAGGCTGTCGACATCATCAAGCAGATCGGTCCGGCCATCAAGGGTGGCGGTGGTGGTCAGCCCGATTTCGCTACGGCCGGCGGCAAGGAGCCCGGCGGCATGGCTGCAGCACTCCAACAAGCCGCTGACCTGCTCGCCTGACCCCCTTTCACGCAAAAGCCCTGGTCAAACCAGGGCCATCGCGGAAGGATAGGAGAGTGCCCTCAGGCCATCAGGGGTCGAGGGGTGAGCTTATGCGGCTTAGGCAGGTCCTGCTGGCCGTAGAGGGGGCCGAGGTATTGTTCGTCATCGTCCATGGCCAGGTTCAGGATGTACAGGCCGTTGAAGACGAAGAGGAGCACGTAGTCCAACATGCTTCGCTTCCCGAAGCAATTCACCACCTCGATCCACACCTTGGGCAGGAAGTAGAGCTGCCCGAACACGGGGATGAAGAACCACCACGCCTGGCTGGCAGGTCGCCCCACGATCCGCAGGAATACCACGAGGTTCCATATCGGCACGAAGGCGGCGAGACCCGGTAGGCGGCACTTCTCATAAAGGCGCCATTGGGCCAGCAGGGCGATGATGGTGATGAACGCGATGGCATAGTAGAGGGCGTTGCCCATCTTCGCGTACAACAGGTGATGTAGGTCCGTAAGCCACTCCATATCAGCAGGTTTTACGTTTCGGACTTCGGCGTTTCACGGCGGTTCCTTGTAGTAGGACGTAGCCCATGCACGAAGGTTGCTTCCCGACCAACGGTTCACGACCACCGAGGGCATCGGTTTTCGACCAAGGGCCTGTTGGCAATGGTGCCATCAGGGCTCGATCCACATCATCCTGCCAAAGCGGTGGCGAAGAACCGGTCGGTCACCGGTGAATGTGTGTGAGCAAAGATCCTCTCCCAGTCGCCCATTCGCCATGTACGGTGCAGCATGGAAAGTGTTCGCATCCGCAGTACCGGTCCGGTGAGGGTCGCGTGTAGAACCTGCTTGGGGTCCCTTGCAGGATGGACCACGGGACGATCTTCAGGTGATACCATTTACGCATTCAAGGCCGGCCAAGAGCCGCGCCGTGATCTTTTCGGAGGACGATACGCGAAACAGGTTGCGTAGCGGGGCCTACGGAACCTGTTTCGCGGAGAAGGCATCCGGAAAGAGGCCAAGCGGATCGGCTGGTATTGAATGTGTGGATGGTATGAAGCATGGGCGGAAAGGAGGCCGCCTGTGAAGGAAGCTCACACAGGCGCTCAGTTTCCAGGCACCGCGTACGTGCGCACATCGGCCTCGGTGATCTCCTTGCCGCTGAGGATCACCAGCCGTTCGATCACATTGCGCAACTCGCGCACGTTGCCGGTCCAGGGGAGTTTCTGCAATGCGCCGATCGCTTTTTCGGCGATGCTTTTCGGTGCGATCCCCTGTTCGGTACACACTTGTTGGATGAAGTGCTCGGCGAGCAACGGGATGTCCTCCACGCGCTCGCTCAAACTGGGCACATGGATGGGGATCACGCTCAACCGGTGGAAGAGGTCCTCCCGGAAGTTGCCCTTTTCGATCTCCTTCTTCAGGTCCTTGTTGGTAGCGGCGATCACGCGCACGTTCACCGCGACGTCCTTGTCACCACCCACCGGGGTGATCCGTCCTTCCTGCAGGGCCCGGAGCACCTTCGCCTGGGCGGCCAGGGCCATATCGCCGATCTCATCCAGGAAGAGGGTGCCACCATCGGCCAGTTCGAACTTGCCCTTACGGTCCTTGATCGCACTGGTGAAACTGCCCTTCATGTGCCCGAAGAGCTCGCTCTCGATCAGTTCGCCGGGGATCGCCGCACAATTCACCTCGATGTAGGCATTGTTGGCGCGTGCGCTCTTCTGGTGGATCATGCGGGCCACACCTTCCTTCCCCGCCCCGTTGCCCCCGGTGATCAGCACCCGCGCATCGCTCGGCGCCACCTTGTCGATCATGTCCTTGATCCGCAGCAGGGCCTTGCTCTCGCCCACCATCTGCGCGCCATTGCCTTTGGTCTTGCCCACCTTCTGGCGCAGCACCTTGGTCTCCTTCACCAGATCACCACGGTCCAGTGCATTGCGCACGCTCACCAGGATCCGACTGATGTTCGGTGGTTTCTCGATGAAGTCGAAGGCTCCTTTCTTGAGCGCATCCACGGCCGTGTCGATGGTGCCGTGTCCGCTGATCATGATCACCGGTACCTCTTCGTTGTGGGCCATCAGTTTCTGGAGGAATTCCAGCCCGTCCATCTTCGGCATCTTGATGTCGCACAGGATCGCGTCATAGCCGCCCTTCTTCGCCTTCTCCAGGCCAGCAGCGCCGTCCTCGGCCTCGTCCACCACGTGTTTTTCGTGTTCGAGGATGTCGCGCAAGGCGTTGCGGATGGCTTTCTCGTCGTCGATGATGAGGATCTTGGGCATTCCCTGGCACGTTAGGAAGGGCAAAGATGCGCAGGGCCGACCGGAAACGACCACATGATCCATCGGGGTCGCAGGCCCATCTTCGGGGATCGTGGTAATATTGACCAGGACCAATTCAATGCGGAGATCGAGCCTTGCCCTGGTGGCGACATGTCTTTCGGCCCTGTTGGGCATTTCGGGTACATTGTTGCCCGCGCATGCACAGGACCGTGTACCGAACGGCATCCTGTTCATGGAGTTCCAAACGTGGCACAGCACCGGTGAACAACGACCGGCTGTTGCTTTGAAGAGCGTTCGAACAACGGAAGGCCGCTTGAAAGTGGTGCCCGGATCCCTCCCGTCATTCGGCGATCGGGTGGTTGAACTGCTCGACCAGCAAGGGAGGGTGGTCGCCAGCGCGGTCCATCCCGACCCGCTGAACGTGGATCTCGAGACCGTGGACGCTGAGGGAAAGCTCCAGCATGTGCGGGTGCCGAAGGAGGAGGCCACCTTCTTCGTGCGTTTCCAGGACCATGCCGACGCGAGCGTGGTGAGCGTATCCATGGTCCTGTCCGACGGTAAGCGTGAGCGCTTGTACCAACAACGGTTCAGGCCATGAGGAAACTGCTGCCCCTCATCGGTATGGCCATGGTCGGAGGTGCGTACGGTCAGGTCTTCGACGTGGATACCCTGTTGTACAACGGCACCGTGGATTCGCATATCAATGTGGTGGTCCTGAGCGAGGGCTATCAGGCCACGGAGTTCGGCCAGTTCGCGACACACGCGCAGGCACTGGTGCAAACGCTGCTCACAACGGAGCCCTACACACAGTATGCGGATCATTTCAATGTGTTCATCGTGAAGGTGCCATCGGTCCAGAGCGGCACCGATCATCCGGGCACCGGGTTCGACGTATCGGAACCAGCACACCCGGTGGTATCGGTGAACACCTACTTCGGGACCACCTTCGACTACAATGGCATCCATCGGTTGCTGTATACCAGTGACTATGCTTCGGTCCTGTCGGTCCTCGCGGCCAACACGCCATGGTACGATACGGCCGTCCTTCTTGTCAATTCACCGTATTATGGAGGAGCCGGGAGCGGTGCGTTCGCTGCCGTATCCGCGCACGCCAGTTCGGCCTCCATCTTCATTCACGAGCTGGGCCACTCGTTCGTGAACCTGGCCGATGAATATTGGCCGGGCGACAACTACGCAAGCGAAAGGGTGAACCTGACCCAGCAGACGTCGCCTGCCCTTGTGAAGTGGACGAATTGGATGGGCAGTGCGGGTATCGGAATACACCAGCACTGCTGCACCCCCATTGCGAACACCTGGTACCGGCCACACCAGAATTGTGCGATGCGGGTGCTTGGTGCACCTTTCTGTGCGGTGTGCAAGCAGGCCATCGTCGAGCGGATCCACAGCTATACCTCACCCATACTTTCATTCACTCCCGGCACCCCTACCTTCACTTACACGGCACCATTCGTCGCTTCCGTCGATCTGCTGGCCCCCGACCCCAACACCCTGCGCGTGAGGTGGAAGGTGAACGGCGTGGTCCAACCCTCCGCCGCGACAAGTTTGACCATTCATGCGGGATCGTTGGTGCCCGGTGTGAACACGGTGCGGGTGCTGATCGAGGATACCACGGCCTTGCTGCGCGTGGATGACCATGGCCTGCTCCACGGCGATTCGGTCACCTGGTCCGTCTCGTACACACCGGCCGCCCAGGTGATCAGTCCCAGGGTGTTCCTGAGCGGTGCTTACCCGGCGGGTGGCGGGCTCATGTCCGATCACATGAGGTCGGCCGGCCTGCTTCCGCTCACCGAACCCTATTCATTGTTGGGGTACAGCCATGTGGGTGGTGGCGGAGAGACCGCGCTTCCGGCGACCATGGCCTTGACCGGGCCGGATGCCATTGTGGACTGGGTGGTGGTTGAGCTTCGGGACCCGAATGGGGCGGCCGCGGTCGTTGCGACGCGGTCCGCGTTATTGCAACGCGATGGTGATGTGGTCTCCTCCGATGGCACTTCGCCGATCTCGTTCGCTGTGCCCGGAGGGAATTCCTTCCACATCGCCATCAGGCATCGGAACCATCTTGGAGCGATGACCGGAACGCCGCTCTTGCTCAGTGCCATCCCAACGGTGGTGGACTTCACAACCCCGGCCATGGCCACATACGGCACCGATGCACAGGAGATGATCGGATCGGTCAGGGCGCTTTGGCCCGGCGATGCGAACCGCGATGGGATGATCGAATACGTGGGGGACGGCAACGACCGCGACCTCGTGCTACAGGCCATCGGTGGTGTGGTCCCGACCAACGTACTTCCCAATGCCTATGACCTGCGCGATGTGACGATGGATGGCCTGGTGAAATATGCGGGGGATGGCAATGACCGGGATCGGATCCTGCAAGCGATAGGGGGCACCATCCCCACGGCGGTCCGAACACAACAGTTACCCTGATCAATGCGCCCTGCGTTTGCGCAGGATACCACCGCGCACATCGTTCACCGGGCTCATGGTGATGAAGGCGTTCGGGTCGATCTTCTCCACCTCGGTGAGGAAGCGGCCTACTTCCAGCCTTGTCAATACGCAATAGAGGATATCGACCTCGTGCGCGCCGGCCCCCGCGGTGAAACCGCGTTTGCCGCTGTACACGGTGAGGCCGCGTCCCATCTCGTTCGCGATCATGTGCCTGATCTCGGCGTGGTGCGGACTGATGATGGTGACGCCCGTGTACTCCTCGATGCCCTCCACCACCAGGTCCAGGGTCTTGCTCGCGGCCAGGTACGTGATCATGGCATACATCGCCGTCTCCAGGTCGATGGTCCAGGCGGCCACGCCGAAGATGATCACGTTGATCACCATCACCACATCGCCGATGGAGATACCGATGCGACGGCCCACGGCCAGTGCCAGCACTTCGGTGCCGTCGAGCACACTGCCCCCGCGCACGGCCAGGCCGATGCCCGCGCCAAGGAAGAAGCCACCGAAGGCCGAGACCAGCAGCTTGTCGCGCGTGATGTCGGGGAAATCGACGAAGGAGGTGACCAGTGCCAGCGCCAGGATGGAGGCCATGGCGCGCAGGGCGAATCCGCGACCGGCGAGTTTGAAAGCGATGGCCAGGAAGGGCAGGTTGATCAGGACCAACAGGACCGGGAAGGGTAGGCCGCTCAAGCGGGCGGTCAGCAGGGCGATACCCGTGGCCCCACCATCGAGGAACCCATTGGGCAACAGGAACCCTTCCAACCCGAAGGCGGCCGAGAACACACCCGCTGTGATCAGCACGATATCGACCATCACCCGCCGGAAGTTGATCCGCAGGGTGAGCAGTCGTTTGGCGCGGACGTAGGAGGATCGGGAGAGGCCCTGGCTCGCGCCGGGCTGAGGCAGCAGGCGTAGCACACGGTGCCAGAGCGTGTTCTTCACCCGTGCAAGATAGGCGCGGTCCGTCCCACGGGATCAGTCGGGCATCCTGTCCAGCACAACGGCCGCGCCCTCCTTCAAGGCATAACGGCTCCAGGCCAGATCGCGGATGCCACCAGCGGTAAGTACACGATCGATCACGATCAGCGCATAGGGCAGTGTATCCACCCGGTATTCGGGAAGGCCGGGCTGGGCGAGGCGCTGGTTCCGGTCCATGCGCAACAGGCGGTCCTTCAGCGCATCCAGGTCGAGCGCGGAGAAAGCAAGTGTGGTGGCCTGCGGATCGAGCTGTTGGCCGGTGTCCGCCGCGATCATGGTGGCAAGGCTGTCGAAGCTACCGGCACTACCGATCAGCAGGTGTGGCTCGTGCCGGTCCAGTATGGCGTACAAGGCTTCCAACCGGTCATCGATGTGCGCGGCGATGCGTGCTTCCTCATCGATGGTGATCGGATCACGGATGGGGATACGTTCGCGTAGCCTGGTGGTGCCCAGCTCGAAGCTCCTTTTCCACATCAATGCCTTCTCAGTGGCCAGTACGAATTCGATGCTGCCTCCACCGATGTCCATCACTAACGCGGGTTTGCTGGTGAAGGGCACTGCTTGCCGTACCCCGGCCAGGATCAACTCCGCCTCGCGCGCTCCGGGGATCACGGTGGTCCGGATGCCCAGTTCCGCCAGGGCACGCTCCGTGAATAGGTGTGCATTATGCGCATTGCGCAGGGCCGAGGTGCCGAACGCCTGCAACGCGGTGGCGCCATGTGCTGCTGCGGTCCGCTTGAACAAGGCCAACGCCTCCATGCCACGTTCCATCGCCTCGGTGGTCAACACCCCGTGTTCGATCCCGCCCCGGCCCAGGAACACGGGTCGCTCTTCGCTGTGGATCACCCGCAGGGGCGCACCCACCACACGTTCATACACCAACAGGTTGAACGTGTTGGTGCCGAGGTCGATGATCGCGGAGATCATGTGGTCATGTGCCCATGAATACGCGCTCCGTTCCGGCCATGTAAGTGCCTTCAACGCACCCGGACCCCCAAGCTCCCAGATGCGTCATGGACACATGAACACCTGCCCACATGAAGCATTTCACCCCTTGTAGAAAAGCCACTTCCCCATCTCCTTCCAGCTCACCTTCTTGCCATACATGAGGATACCGGTGCGATAGATGCGGCCGGCCAGCCACGTGGTACCGATGAAGGTGGCCACGAGCAGGACCATGCTCAACAACAATTGCCAGGCCGGTGCGCTGCCCATGGCCACACGCACCATCATCACGATCGGGCTTGTCAGGGGGATGATGCTGCTCCAGAACACCGCTGGGCTTTCCGGGTTGTACACGGCCATCTGGGCGATGATGATGGCCGCCACCATGGGGATGGTGACCGGGAACATGAATTGCTGGGTGTCGGTCTCGCTGTCCACCGCCGAACCGATGGCCGCGAGCAGTGAACTGTACATCAGGTAACCACCGATGAAGTAGAAGAGGAATACGCCGAGGATCAGCGGGATGTTGAGTTGCCGGAGCGGGCCGAGCAGCTCTTCCTGATCGAAGCTGGCACCTTGCCCGCCCTGTGCTTTTTCCAGTTGGGCCTGCACATCGGCCGTCACACCCTGTTCGGCGAGTTGTTTCGCATCGAACTTGTTCGAGGCGATCGCGGCGGTGCCCGCACCGAGCATGGTGGTGGTGATGATGATCCAGAGGACGAACTGGATCAGGCCCACCAGGGCGATGCCGATGATCTTCCCCATCATGAGCTGAAAGGGCTTCACGCTGCTGATGAGCACCTCCACGATCCGGTTCTGTTTTTCCTCCATCACCCCACGCATCACCTGTACGCCGTACATGAATATGAAGATGAACATGAAGTAGCCGAAGAAGAAGCCGATCAGTGCGCGTTCCTGTGCGAAGGACTGGGTATTCACCTCCTCGATGTCGAATTTCTTCAGGTCGAGCGGCTTGCGCACCCGGTCGTAGGCCTCCTTGTCGATGTTCGCATCGCGTAGTTTGGCCAGCTCGATCGCCTTCTCCAGTTCGTTGCGGATGGTGCTCATCGCGAATTCGCTGGGGAGTGTTTTGTAGTACAGGTCCGCCTGGGGCACATTGAGCACGTTGGGCAGTAGGTTCACACGCACCGTGTAGGGGCTGGCCTTGAAGGCGCTGTCCGTCCAGTTCTGACCATCGATCAGGAACTTCACATCCTCGGTGTCCTTCAAGCGGGTGCCGATCACGCCTTCCGGGTCGATCACCAGCACGTGGTGCGTGGTGGATTCGGTGGAGGCGATGTACATCGTGAGCAGGATCCCCCCGGCGATGAGCACAGGCCCCAGGAGCGTCATGATCAGGAAGCTGGGCTTGCGTACGCGGGTGATGAACTCGCGCCAGATGATGAGCTTGATCTTATCCATTCGTGACTCCGTTCATTCGCCCCGGAGGGCACTTGTTGTTCGTGGCTTCTTCGTGTTCCTCGATCCGTCATTCCCACCTGTGCCATCCTCCGCGCTGGCGGGGCACGGGTTTCCTGCCCTCCTCATTCCGTCATGCCGGCGGTGACCTGTTCGGGGGTGGTCTCGCTCACCACGCGGATGAAGATGTCGTGCATGCGTGGGATCTCCTCCTGCACCCCGCGCACCTGCACCGCAGGCAGCAACTGGCGCAGCACATCGTTCACGGTGCACCCCTTGCCCAGCCGGATCCTGGCGGTGCCATGGTCACCGTCCTCGGTCGATCCGATCAACTCGCCGGTGAAGGAGAGTGCGTTGGCCATGGCCACCCGGTTGCCGGTGTACTCCACGCGGAAGATGTTCTCGGCGTAACGACGGCGGATATCGCGCACGTTGCCATGCAGCATCACGTGGGCGTGGTCGATCAGGCCGATGTTGTCGCACAGTTCCTCCACACTGGGCATGCTGTGGGTGCTCAACATCACCGTCACCCCCTGGTCACGCAGGTTCAGGATCTCGGTGCGCACCAGTTCCGCATTGATCGGGTCGAAACCACTGAAGGGTTCATCCAGGATCAACAATCGGGGTTCGTGCAGCACCGTGGTGATGAACTGCACCTTCTGGGCCATGCCCTTGCTCAATTCCTCCACTTTCTTGTTCCACCAGTCGCCCATGTCCCAGCGGTCGAAGCGTTCCTTCAGGCGCTTGGTGGCTTCGGCCTTGCTCATCCCTTTCAGCCGGGCCAGGTAGAGCGCCTGTTCGCCCACCTTCATCTTCTTGTAGAGGCCGCGCTCTTCGGGCAGGTAGCCCATGTGCGCCACATCGGCATCGGTCATGGGTCGGCCGTTCATCAGTACACGACCCTCGTCCGGCCCGGTGATCCGTGTGATGATGCGGATGAGGGTGGTCTTGCCCGCTCCGTTCGGACCCAGCAGGCCGAATACCTGGCCCTCGGGGACGGTCATGTGTACATCCTCCAGGGCGGTGTGGTCGCCGAACCGTTTGGTGATGCCTTGTGCTTCGATCATGGGAGCATACTGCGTACGAGGTGGCGAAGGTAGGCGGATGCGGGACCACGGCCCCGCCGTCCGCACCGTGCGGCTGCCGATGCTGTGATCCTTGCAGAGGCCAAAGCAGGAAACCCCGCCCATCCACCGTACGGTGGACGGGCGGGGTTCCCACTGGAGCGGAGTCCAATTACGGCTGGATCACCAGTCGCTCGGTGTAGGTCTTGTCACCAACGGTCACATGTACCATGTACATGCCACTGGACAGGTCGCCGTTCAGGTCCATGTTCGTTCTCACGGAACCGTCCTGTACGGCGATGGTGCGGGCGCTCACGCGCTTACCGGTGAGGTCGAAGATGTCCACGCTCACGGTCTGCACACCTTCCTGCACACTGCTCATGTTCACGAAGAGCTGGTCGCCGCGGTTGGGGTTGGGGTACATGGTGAAGCCACCATCGCCCTGGAGGGCCATGCTATTGCCACCACCGTCCATCGGCGGGCAGTTGATGGTCACGTTGCACACTTTGCCCCAATCCTCCGTGTCGGCACAGGCCGAAGCCTGATCGGTAGCGCCGGGACCGAAGCACCAGGTGGCGCCGCCGTCGAGGCTCACGCGTACATCCACTTCGTAGGTCTTGCTGCATACCAACGGAACACCGGTGGCCCAGCTAAGGACCATGCGCGAACCGGTCTGCGGCGGGCGTACGATGCACACACCTTCCCCATCGATGCGGAAACGGAACTGGTACCGTACCATATTGCCAGGCACCAACGGGATCGGCTGGGGCGGTGTGGCGTAAATGCGGTTGGCGGGCCTGCTGGCACCACCGAACTCGCGGCTCACACCACAGCTGTAGTCCTCCACGTTCGCCGGATCATCCTGCAGGCTCACGCGGGGGCAGGCGGCCAGGGCGGCGTCGATCCTGAACTGGCAGGCCGGGCCGAAGGCCAGGTTGCTGCCTGCCACACGACCGCGCACACGCACGTTCAGCAGGGTGTTCGCTGGGATGTGCGGGGTGGCCATGCTGTTGATCCAGCCGTTCACCTTGAAGTGGCAGGCGCGCGTGGCCCCGGAACCGTAGCCATCGCTGGTGCTGTGGCTGCGGAAGCGGCGGAAGCTGTAGCTGCCGTTCGGGTCGTAGAACCAGAACTCGTAACCGCTGGTGGCGTTGGTCACACCATACTCGGCGCTCACCGCGGCATTGGCATGGCACACGATGAACTTGTTGTTCACCCAGTCCAGCTTGTCGCAGCTGCTATGGATCGGCTTGTCGGTCCCGAGGGGCAGGCAGAAGGTCCCATCGCCAGCGATCTGGCTCACCCCATCGTTCATGTTGGATGTGTTGTCGATCAGGCGGCGCCCGTTCACACCCGTCTCGCGCAACACATAACCAAGCAGCCCGTCCCCCGCGCCGTCCGTTACCCGCAGCCGGTAACAACCGTCCGGTAGGCAAAGGGTGGTGGTACCGATGCTGTTCGCGGGCACCGGGTTGATACCACTGAGCACCGGTGTGGGTCCACTTTCGGCCAGCACCTCGTAGGTCACCAGTTGTGGTGCGGTGCTGCCACTCTGGAACTCGAGCACCAGGCCGATCGCTGGTTCGACCACCGTCACACTGGCCGTTGCGGTCGCACAAGGCGAAGCACCGACCACGGTATAGGTGTACACCCCTGGTCCGTCGACCGTTGGGTCGTACAGTGGGCCGTGCGGTACACCTTGGAAAGTCCAGCTTCCACCGGGTTCCGGTGTGCCGCCAAGACCGGCGAGGAGGGCGATCGGCGGGTCCGTCGGACAGCGGGCGAGCGTACCATCGATACCGGCATTCGGTGGAACGGCGGGGATCGCATCCACCCGGATCAACAGCGAGACCGATGCCACATTCTTCCGGGGGCAGGCCCGATCCCGGGCTTTGAAGTGGACGTTGGTGCGAGCGTGCGCCAGGTCCGGTGTCCAGCAGAGGGTGCCCGTCACCGGGTTCATCCCGCTCGTCGTGAAGGTGGCTCCGGGCAGCAACGCCGTGGCATTGGAGAGCAGGGCGATCGCCTCGTTCGGGCCGGTGTCCGAGAAGGAAAGCGTCAAACAGAAGGGCACACCATCACAAACGATCAGTTCATGCGGACCCACGAGCGTGGCACCGGCTCCGACCACTGGGGGTGAGGGCTGCGGTGGGACATCCGCACAATTCACCACGGTCACGATGAAGTCGCGCATCACCGTGCCGATCACTTCGTTCAGTGCATTGTAGGTGGTCACTTGCAAGACCACGATGAAGTTGCCGGTCACGGTAGGGGTGAATGCGAGTTGACCGGTGTGGGGGTCCAACACGATACCCGGGATGGGTGCGGTGCCGGAGGTACCTGGGTCGTACGGTAGTGGGGTGGGTGCGGGCAGGGCATTCCGTGCCGCGATCAGTTCGAAGCCCATGCGGTCCCCATCCGGATCATTGAAGCCAGGGTTGAATTGCACGGCCCGGTTCAGGCACACGATCGGGTTCGACTCATCCGCGATCCTCGGGGAGCGGTCGCAGACGCCATCGAAGTTGTTCAGGGTCGTTTCCAGGTACATGCCGGGTCCGCCGACGAGGTTCTCCGATGCATTGCGGCAGCACACGCTCCAGCTGATCGTCCACTTGTTGCAGGGCGAAAGGAATACGGTCTGTTGGAAGCGACGGCGCCGCAGTCCGGGAAGTACGCCCCCGTTGCATGTGCTGTTCGTCCCCTGACAATAGGGTGATAGTTCTTCGTTGAGCACCTGTGGGATGTTGTTCAGGGTGAAAATGATCCCGCAGTCGTTGGTGAGGTTCAGGTTCTGCGCGGTGAGCACCGTGCCCGAACAATCCAGGAGCAGATCCAGGTTGATCCGGTAGAAGTTGTTGCCAACACACTCGTAGGTGAGGCTGCCTCCCGAATAGTGATCGGCATGCACAGCGGATGCACCACACCAGAGGAACAGCGTGAGCAGAAGGGATCGGATCGGTCGCGGCATGGGGGTGGGGCTTCCAAGAGGCATCACCAAGGTAGGCTATTTGGCACATGGACGATACCGGGTCGCCTGCAGGCGCGTTGCGCAGCGTTCACCGGCTTGAACCGCGTCATCAGCCCACTATTATCCACCGCCAAGGCGCCAAGCACGCCAAGGGCACGCCAGGTTCGATCGGGTCCGCGTTCATCTGTTTGATCCGCGTCATCGGTGTGCTTGCGTTTCACCACCGGGACCACAGGGGGATCCACTGACACGGTCCTGCCATAAAGAGGAAGCCCCGCGCCATCGGCGCGGGGCTTCCTTCTCGAAATGTGTTCCCTTACGGCTGGATCACCAGGCGCTCGGTGTAGGTCTTGTCGCCGGCAGTGACGTGTACCATGTACAGGCCACCGGCCAGGTCACCGTTCAGGTCCAGGTTCGTTCTCACGGAACCGTCCTGTACGGCGATCGTGCGGGCGCTCACGCGCTTGCCGGTGAGGTCGAAGATGTCCACGCTCACGGTCTGCACACCTTCCTGCACGCTGCTCATGTTCACGAAGAGCTGGTCGCCGCGGTTGGGGTTGGGGTACATGGTGAAGCCACCATCGCCCTGGAGGGCCATGCTATTGCCACCACCGTCCATCGGCGGGCAGTTGATGGTCACCAGGCACACTTTACCCCAGTCGTTGGTATCAGCACAAGCAGAGGCTTCGTCGGAAGCACCGGGGCCGAAGCACCAGGTCGCGCCGCCATCGAGGCTTACACGCACATCCACTTCGTACACCTTGGTGCACTGCAGCGGGGTGCCGGTGGTCCAGTTCAGCACCATACGGGCGCTGGTCTGGGGCGGACGCACGATGCAGATGCCCTCGCCATCGATCCGGAAGCGGAACTGGTAACGCACGTTGGCGCTCGGTACCACCGGAACCGGCTGCGGGGGTTTGGCATAGATGCGGTTGGCGGGCCTGCTGGCACCACCGAACTCGCGGCTCACACCACAGCTGTAGTCGGACACGTTCGCCGGGTCATCCTGCAGGTTCACGCGGGGGCAGGCGGCCAGGGCGGCGTCGATCTTGAACTGGCAGGCCGGACCGAACTCCAAGTTGTTGCCGGCCACACGGCCGCGCACACGCACGTTCAGCAGGATATTCGCTGGGAGGTGCGGGGTGGCCGGGCTATTGATCCAGCCGTTCACCTTGAAGTGGCAGGCGCGGGTGGCGCCGGAACCGTAACCATCGCTGGTGCTGTGGCTGCGGAAGCGGCGGAAGCTGTAGCTACCGTTCGGGTCGTAGAACCAGAACTCGTAACCGCTGGTGGCGTTGGTCACACCATACTCGGCGGTCACCGCAGCATTGGCATGGCACACGATGAACTTGTTGTTCACCCAATCCAGTTTGTCGCAGCTGCTGTAGATCGGCTTGTCGGTACCGATCGGCAGGCAGAACGTCTGGTTGCTGCTGATCGCGCTCACGCTGCCGTTGCTGAAGTTGTTGGTGTTGTCGATGATACGCTCGTTGCCGGTGGTGCGCAGTTCGTAACCACCGGTGGTCATACCATCGCCACCGCTATCCAGTACACGCAGGCGGTAGCAACCATCGGGCAGGCAAAGGGCCTGGGTACCGATCTGGTTGTTGGGCACCGGGTTGGCGCCGCTCAGCACCACCAGGTTACCCGCGTTCAATACCTCCCAGGTCACCTCGCTCGCGAAACCGTCGGTCTGGAACTCCAGGTTCAGGCCGTTCTCGCTGCACACCGGGTTGGTGCTGCCGCAGGTCACGGTCATCACTACGCTGCCGGTGTTCGTGGAATATCCGGTCACGTACACGTAGTAGGTCTCGGAAGAGCTACCAGCGAAGGTCACCAAACTGGTAGTACCTACACCGCTATCATCATCGCTGTCCACGCAGACCAAGCTGCCGCAGGTGCCGGTGAACACACCGAGCTTGGTGTCGTAGCCGCTGCCGCTCAGGTCCACGGTCATCGGACCGTCCCAGCCCTGCAATGTGTACCAGATGCCACCGGCCGTGGTCAGATCATCCGAGCAACCCGTGGGGGCGCCGGTCGTGGTGGAGGCCACCGTCGTGGCGTTGGTCACCGTGTTGCAGCTCACCGCGATCGCGTTCGCGCAAAGGTCGTTGGCGGGCGGAGTTGCCAGGGTGGTGAAGCTGGCCACCGAACTGTTGGTGCTGTAACCGTTGCCACCGCCCGTGCAATCCTGGCGCACATACACCTGATAGGCCGTGGTGGGGCTCAATCCCGTGATGGCTTGCGGGGATACCGCGCCGGTGATCAGCGTACCGCCGATGCCGGGGTTGTTGTCCGTTCCAGGCGTGAAGCCCGAAAGGCCATACTCCACGATGATCGTACCCGAACAACCCGAACAGGTGAAGTTCACGTTCGTGCTGTTGTGCGTGGTGCCGCTGGCCGAGACGCCACTGGGCGTCGGACAGCCGGGCACAGCGGTCAGGTCGATGTTATCGATGTATACCCCGTTGCCGAAGTCGGAAGTGCCCAGGAAGCGCACCCGGTTGGTACCGGCGGGCAAGGGGAAGGCCCGGCTGGCCCATTGGGCCGAGGTCGGAGTGAAATTGCCGCTGACAACCCCGCCGGTGTTCAACAGACCAGCGGGTGAGTCGTCATTGTCCATGGCTTGCACCAGGGTCCAGGTCGTTCCGCCGTCGGAGGAGGCCTCCAGGTTCACCTGATCCACTTCGCCACCCGTGTAGGTCGCGCCGGCCACATCGAATTCCAGCTGCATGCCCGAACCGATCGGGCTGATCACCGGGCTGGTGTAGATGAGCGTATTGCCACTACTTTCATTGTAGTAGTTCCACTTGATGCTACCGGTTCCGATACCGAAGCCGCTCACCCCATTGTAGGCCAGGTTGCCAGCCGAACCGGTGCCGGAGTGCGACCAGCAGTTGCTGGTGGTGTTGCCACTGCTGAAGTCCTCGGTGAGGGACCCTGCGGTCACGGTCACCGGCACCGAGGGCGAGTTAGCGCTGAGGCCACTGTTGGTGCAGGTCACCACGCAACGGTAGTACCGCGTGCCCGTAAGGCCGGCGGTGGTATAGGTCGCCGTGTTGGCACCGCTGCCGCCCACAGCTGCCGCCCAAGGGTCGCCGCCGCCGTTGTCATCCGACTCTTCCCAGGCGAAGGTGATCCCCACCGCGTTGGTGTAACCGGTCAAACTGATCACCGAAGTGCCACCGCTGCACATCGATGCCGGTACAGGCGTGGCCGTACCCGCGGTAGGTGTACCCGTGCAAGGACTGGTGATCACGAGATTGTCCACACCGATGTCGTCGTTGCCGAAATCGGAGGTGGCCCGCAGGCGGATCACCGTGGTGGCCGAGGTGGAGGTGATCGTGCGGCTCACCGCGGTCCAGGAGGCGGCCGTGGTCACAATGGCGCCCAACCGCACGAAGGTGGCACCACCGTCGATGCTCTGATGGATCGTGAGGGAATCCCCACCTGTGGGGTTGATGTAGTCGAACGTGAGGCCATTGGCACCCGAACCAGCGCTCATGTCGATGTAGAGGTCGAGCACCCCTTTGAGGCCGCTGCTGGCGTTATAGCTGTGGAACCGGGCCGAGTAGGCGCCTTGGGAGAAAGTGGGGGAATAGGCACCGAAGTTGCCGCCCCACCCCCCGGTGGAAACACCTTGGTCGAAACGCCGCCAGCTGTTGTTGCCGGTAACGGGGCTGTTGCGCCAGCTGTTGGTGGGCACATCCGTGTTGCCACAGGCACTGCTCCAGCTCTCGAACCCTTCCGAGTAGGAAACGCCATCGAACACCGCATAGCTGACAGCATTCACGTTCACCGCCACCGAGGGCGAGTTAGCGCTGAGGCCGCTGTTGGTGCAGGTCACTACACAGCGGTAGTACCGTGTGCTCGAAAGGGCGGCGGTGGTATAGGTCGCTGTGTTGGCACCGCTGCCGCCCACGGCTGCCGCCCACGGGTCGCCACCACCGTTATCATCCGACTCTTCCCAGGCGAAGGTGATCCCCACCGCGTTGGTGTAACCGGTCAAACTGATCACCGAAGTGCCACCGCTGCACATCGATGCCGGTACAGGCGTGGCCGTACCCGCGGTAGGTGTAC
>Ga0209573_1000802_pt1 | contig 57363 bp, 73 predicted proteins | sample TNRBio252014_DNA_FD_185870 | JGI IMG/M metagenome (GOLD analysis project Ga0209573, IMG submission 185870) | Wastewater treatment Type I Accumulibacter community from EBPR Bioreactor in Madison, WI, USA - TNR Reactor_6/25/2014_ DNA (SPAdes)... | ecosystem: Engineered > Bioreactor > EBPR >...
ATTTCCTTAAGGCGGTCGATGCCGTAACGGGCGGCTTCAAAGACACCCGTATCACGATGGGCGGCGGTACAGGCGATCAGAACCGTTGGCGTTTTGGGGTACAGTTTGCCGATTCGCTGAACGATGGCGATGCCTTCCACGACCGACCACCTCTCGCGGATCTCGTCTGCCACTTGTTTCATTTTTTCTTCCGCCATTGGGACGTATGACTCGTATTCGAGGTATTCGGTTTCGTGAGCATCACCACGTGAGGTGACCCCGCGCACCATACCGGTAAAGATCGCCGCAGCCCCCGTGGATGTGAGCGTGATCTTTGCCAGCAGATCGTTCAGGTCGATTTCAGATTCGGTGATGGAGTAGATGGTTGGGAATTGGGTCATGGGAGGTTGATAGATTAGCGATTAGAGATTATCCGCCGGAGACGGGCGGGAAGAGTGCAATTTCCGCATTGGGCGGGACAACCGCTTCATCAAATGCGTACTCGCGGTTAATAGTGACAAGCACAGACTTCATGGATTCCTTCAAATTCGGGTGGTCTGCGCCGAGTTTCTCCTTCAATTGAAGGATGGTCATGTCGGCGGGAATCTCCATTTCGAGGGATTTGGTCCCGGCGCGATCACGGATGGTGGCAAAAAAGAGAAGGCGGATGCGATTCATGTTTCCTTTTGAGGTGCAGATTTGATTAGTTTTTATTCGTTCACGATATCGCCGCTCGTGCCACCATGTTTTTCAATGAGACGGATATTCTGGATGCGCATGGTTTTTTCGGCGGCTTTTGTCATGTCGTAGATGGTGAGCGCCGCAACAGAGACGGCGGTCAGCGCTTCCATTTCGACACCGGTCTTGCCGGTAACCTTGGCGGTGGCAGTGATGACCACGCCAGGCAGGGAGTCGTCCAGCGCGAGATCAACATCCACCTTCGAGAGTGGCAGAGGATGACATAACGGAATCAGGTCCGAGGTCCGTTTTGAAGCGGCAATGCCCGCAATTTGCGCCACGGTGAGCACATCGCCTTTTTTGATCTGCCCGGCGCGGATCAGATCCAGTGTTTCCTTTTTCATGTGGATTTCGCCGCGCGCGATGGCGGTGCGGGTCGTGTCGGGCTTGTCGCTGACATCCACCATTTTGGCGCGACCATGTTCGTCGAGATGGGTTAGTTTGGACATGGCTCGGATTATACACTGGTATAATTCGCCCGCTATGGATGGCTTTCTTGGAAATCAACTCGGCGGATACAAGGTGTTTACCCCAGTATATGAGGGTCCGCTCGACCTGTTGTTGAGCCTGATCGAACGCGCCGAGCTGGATATCACGGCTGTGTCGCTGGCGTCTGTGACCGACCAGTATCTCGAACACTTGCGCAGTGTGGAGCAGCAAAAACCGGATGAGATTTCGTCGTTCCTGGTGATCGCGGCAAAATTGGTTCAGATCAAATCGGAGGCATTGCTGCCGCGCCCGCCCGAACGCGAACCCGGCGAGGAAGATCCCGGCATTTCGCTTGTGGAACAGTTAAAACTATACAAGCGTTATAAGGAAATCGCTGCCTGGCTGTTGGAACGTCAGGATGAAAACTTGCGGACTTTCCTGCGGGTTGCTCCGCCACCCAAAGTGGAACCCAAACTCGACCTCTCGAATCTGACGCTAGAAGGCTTGCTGAACGCAGCCGAATCGGCTTTTGCGAAAGGTAAGGAAAAGAAGCCGCTGACAACGGTCATCAGCGCGCCGAAGGTGACCATCCGCGAGAAGATCGACCTGATCACCAAGACGTTGAAGAACATCCAACGTATGACCTTCAGCGGGCTGATCACTGATAAAGCCACACGCGTGGAAATCGTCGTTACATTTTTGGCGTTGTTGGAATTGGTAAAGCGGTACCGTGTGACCGCCAAACAGGAGCAATTGTTTGGCGACATTGAATTCGAACGCAGTGAAGAGTGGAAAGACGACGAAGAAATCGAAATCGAGTTCGAGTAGAAGCAAGTTTTCAGCAGGTGTTTGACAACTGACGAACGGACGAACCGGAAACAGCTCGTCCGTTTTTGATTTATTTCGTTACATCGCTTCCGCCGCCCGTACCCCCGAGAGATACGCTCCTTGCACCGTGCTCGGATGACTGCGCGATGTTGCCTCGCCTGCAAAAAAGAGTACATCATCCACGGGTTCGGCAAGCGCATCATGATCATCCCCGCTTGCAAAAGGTGGGACGTGTGAATATGCGCCCAACGAGAACGGGTCCTGCCCCCATCGCGTAATCAAGGCACCTTCGGGTTCGGGGATATCATCACCGAATATCACGCGCAACGTCTGCATCGCGCCAGCCACAATGTCATCGTCGCTCAATTTTTCGAGATCAAAGCCTTTTTCGCCGCCGTGGAATGCCATCAAGACCGGCGCGCCTGTGAACGGCAGAAAGTTCAGCCAGTCACACCACTCGCCCAGTTCTTTGCCCATATAACTGATCGTCTCCACATCTTCATCCCAAAACACTTCCGGGAATCTTAAGTAGACTTTATTGAGGACTCCCATGTCAAGCCGCTGGATCGCAGCTTGTTTTGACTCAGGAAGCAGCGGCTCGAACTTAACCGATGACTGTTTCAACACCCCAAGCGGAAACGTCACCACAGCCTGATCTGCTACATAACTCCCCTGTGAGGTTTCAACTTCGACCCCATCGCTCCCATATCGAATCCTTTTTACGATCTCCCCAAGCCGGATATCCAACCCATTTGCAAGCCCATCTGTGATCTGGTTATACCCGCCAGGGAAAATCACTTCTTCGCCACCGAACCCCTCACCCAAGTCCCACCACCACAGCGACAGGTCTTTTGCATCCGCGCCGTACTCCAACGCCGTCACCAAATGAATGTAATAGTTCAAACGACGCAGATCTTCTTCAGAAATCTCACGAATGGCGATGACCCGGTCAAACGCGGCTTGCAGGGACATATCTTCATCCGTGGTGTCCTGCATCTCCGCCACTTCTTCGTAAATCTCCTCGAACAAGGCTTCCATCTCTTCCCAATCCCCATCGGGCAACTCGCTCCCGTCCGCCGCAAATTCAATGGCATTCTCGTCGTCCGTTGGCACGGTCTTTACACCGAATTCCTCCGCAAGTTTGGCAATGGGATTCCCATTCACGCCGTGGATCCAGGACGCCCCCAAATCGAGCGGCAGACCCAGCGACGAATCCGTCCACATGCGCCCGCCGATGCGATTGCGCGCCTCGAGGATGAGGACCCTGCGTCCCCGTTTTGTCAGGGCGCGTGCGGCAGCAAGCCCGGCAATGCCTGCACCCAGCACAAGTACGTCTGCATCCCTGGATGATAATTTCGTCATGTCTTCCTCCTCGGTTGAGGTAATCACCCCGCAAGACAGGGTGAGGGCTGAGGCTGCCCCAATAGATGCGGCTTTTAGAAAATCTCGCCTAGTGAATTTCTTTTTCATGCCTGCCTCTACCTAATATGAAATGAAGAAAAAGTGCAAGAATCGCCCCGATGTTATCGAACACGAACACATCAATCAACGATGCCCGACGCCCGGGAACGAAGGACTGGTGAAACTCGTCTGTCAGCGAGTATAAAACTGCCAGAAACCAAGCCAGTTTGTAATTGCGATTCGGAAGCGCGTGCAGATATGACAATGCCAGCAAGCCGTACCCAATTCCATGTGCGGATTTCTTGACAAAGTAATCCCAGCCGCCGAAGTTTGGAAGTTCATTACTGGTTCGTGACGAAAACGCAAAGATAGCAATCATCAACAAAAGTGCGGGCAGCCATCGGGGTACAATTGCGGACAGTTTCTTCATAAGAGGTTTACTTGATCGGTGACGTGATTCTCAAACAGGATGATCGGTGGTTGAAGTTTAGCCATCCACATCGCATGATTTTAACCGAGAAACTGGACGAAGTCCGCGAGGGATTGGAGGAAGTGGAAAGGCTGGTGAACGAAAACGGCTGGACGGCAACGGGTTTCGTCAGTTATGAAGCCGCGCCTGCCTTCGACCCATCGCTGCGGGTTCGATCCGCTCACGGATTTCCACTGCTCTGGTTCGGGTTGTATGAAGCGCCGCAAATCATTAAGAGATCAGATGTCTTTCACGAATCCGAAGCTCTACCTGCATTGAGTTGGCAGCCGGACGTCGAAAAGGAAACATACAATGAATCGATTCGGATCATTAAAGATCGGATCGCGCATGGCAAGACCTATCAGGTCAACTACACCATGCGCCTCAACGCGGACTTTGAGGCTGATGCGTGGACACTGTTCCTTCATCTCACCCGAAGCCAAAACAAATACGCCGCCTATTTGGACGTTGGCGATTGGGCGATCTGCTCGGCTTCGCATGAATTATTCTTCGACCTTGATGGAGAGGTCATCACAAGTCGCCCAATGAAGGGAACGGTCAAGCGCGGGCGAACATTACAAGAGGATGCACATACCTCAGCGTGGCTACGCGGAAGCGTAAAGAACCGCGCCGAAAACGTGATGATCGTAGATATGATCCGCAACGACCTCGGGCGCATCGCAGAGATTGGCAGCGTCCACGTGCCAGAGTTGTTCACCATCGAAACATACCCCACCCTGTTTCAAATGACTTCCACGGTAAAGGCGCAGACCAGGGCATCGGTAGTGGAAATTTTTTCGGCATTGTTTCCGTGCGCATCCATCACTGGCGCGCCAAAGGTCAGCACCATGAACATCATCGCGGAATTGGAAAGTGGTCCGCGTCGAATCTACACCGGAAGCATCGGGTATATCGCGCCCAATCGCAAAGCGCGATTCAATGTTGCCATTCGCACCGCGCTAGTGGATAAACAAAACGGCAAAGCAGAGTACGGGGTCGGCGGCGGCATTGTCTGGGATTCCACATCTGCCGATGAATACGGTGAAGCGTTGCTCAAAGCCCGTGTGCTGACGGAACCACCACAAAAAGAATTTTCACTTTTTGAAACCCTGCTGTGGACCCCGGAAGAAGGTTTTTTTCTGCTCGAACGTCACCTGGCAAGGATAATGAATTCTGCCAAGTATTTTGGATTCGTCCAAAAAGATGCAGAGAAAAAGATAAACGATTTCCTGGGGTCGCTTGTTGCAACCGCCAACGCACCCCAACGAGTGAAATTGTTGATGGATTCTTTTGGTGAATTATCTGGCGAGGTCAAAGACTTCCAGGCAAGTGAAAAGGTGTTCCAGGTGTATCTCGCCAAGGAAGCGGTCAACTCAGGTGATCGATTTCTCTTCCACAAAACCACAAATCGAACGGCTTACGATCAAGCCGCCATGGAAGGCTGCGACGATGCCTTGCTCTGTAACGAAAACGGCGAATTGACCGAATTCACCATAGGCAATCTGGTTGTAAAAATGGACGATGGATTGTTCACGCCGCCTGTCGAATGTGGCTTGCTGGCTGGAACCTTCCGCGCTGAATTGCTCGCCAATGGCGAGATTAAAGAAAAAATCATCAGAGTGGAAGATCTCAAAAAATGCAGGGAAATATTTTTGGTCAACTCGCTGCGAAAATGGGTCAGGGCGGAACTAAAAATGCGGTCAATAGAATGATCCATTGACCACATCGGGCTGCAAAGTCTGCAGATGAAGTTACACGTCTTCGAGGCGGATATTCACATTCGTTGAACCATTTCCAAGGTCCACGCCTTGCACGACGATGGCTTGTCCGCTCTCGTGCCCATCGAACACCATGCTGAACACGCCATCCGACACAGTGGTCAGCAAGTCCCGTTCGGTGTATCCCTGAGAGGCGAAGGCGTCGCGATAGAACTTCATCACATCCTCCACGCTCATTGCGGTCTGATAATTGACAGTACCCGCGACCTCAGTCACATTTTCCGCATCATCGGGCAGGGGAAATTCCGTATCCGACCCAAAGGAAAAATCGAAGCTTTCATCCGCCGGCTCTTCCTCGTCTGGTATTTCCTGAAAATCCTCCGGCTCATCCACGGGCGGCAAAGGTTGCACCTGAGGGTCAGATCCACCGCCCGCCAGGGTCTGGCAGGCAAGTGATGCAAGCACCAACACAGCAATTGCAAGAACAACATTGAACTTTTTCATGGCAACTCCTTTTACGATTAAGTAAATTTATTATATCTTCGTCTGCAAAAGCGAGAAATCCCCCATCGTGCCCATTCGTAAACTATGTGAAGGTAATCACGTCTTATCCACTATAATCGTCACAGAAAGACAAGGAACATGCCAAATCGTTTAACAAATTCCACCTCTCCCTACCTGCTGCAACACGCACACAATCCCGTGGACTGGTTTCCATGGGGCGAAGAAGCGTTAAATAAAGCCAAAGCCGAAGACAAACCGATCTTCCTCAGCATCGGCTATGCTGCCTGCCATTGGTGCCATGTGATGGAACGCGAATCATTTGAAGACGCCGAAACCGCGGCGCTGATGAACGAACACTTCATCAATATCAAAGTAGATCGAGAAGAACGCCCCGACATTGACAATATTTACATGCAAGCCGTTATCGCCATGACCGGCTCGGGCGGCTGGCCTATGTCCGTTTTTCTGACGCCAGACCTGCAACCCTTTTATGCGGGCACTTACTTCCCACCTGTACGCCGCTACAACATGCCCGCATTCAAAGATGTGTTGAACGGGCTTGCCAACGCCTGGCAGCATGACCGCGTCGAAGTGGAAAAGACCAGCGGGCAAGTCAGCAGGCATTTGCAGGCAAAGGTCAAACCGCAAAGCGAAGATGTGCTCACTCCCGAACATCTCACCGCCATTGCCAACGCCATTCGCGAATCATACGACTGGGGATATGGTGGTTGGGGTGATGCTCCTAAATTTCCGCAAGCGATGGCGCTTGAATTCTTGCTGCACCATTCCGCTGTTCAAAAAACGGACGAGTATTCAAATCTCATCACGCATTGTCTCAACGCAATGGCACGCGGCGGCATGTATGATGTGGTTGGCGGCGGCTTCTCACGTTACAGCACCGACAACCAATGGCGTGTGCCTCATTTTGAGAAGTAGGGTCCCCAATCGATAACTTTTTTCTACCCAGGAAACACCATACATCAACATACTTCTGATCGTCTTCCACTGTGAAAGAAGCCCTTACATCCAACAGTTCTATTATTCTCCTGCGATCTTCAAATGATTCGTTGCCCGGCTCCAAACCTTCAGCGATCTGAGCCGCGAACTCCACAATTTGACGAATCTCACTATCCGATAAAGATTCCGATTCCAGGTTCAAATTTAAATCATCACGTTCCTTTTCCAAGGCAGCGAGGGTTGATTCCAATTGTTGTTTCTTATCGATCAACAACTCTCTCTGAACCTGCCCGGAGATATATAGATCTAGAACGCGATCCAGTTGAGATTTTGAATCGAGCCATAAATCCTCCAACACTACCAAGCGATCACGAATCGGGGCACAGAACTGTTCTCTCCCGTCCTGATACTCGGCAAGTCCATGTTCCAAAACTCCGGGTTTCGTGAGGAGATCTTTTACCCAATTCCAAACCAAGTGGTCCACAATATCGACTCTAAAACTCGGAAGGTCACACTCAACATCTGCTATGTTCCCCATATAGCCATTACAGCGATAGTACAAATAATACCTAAGCTCTTTACTACTCGGACGGGTAGCAAAACAATTGATGCTACTTTTGCACAAACCACACTTGACCCGGCTCCTAAGTAAATATTCTCTTTTTATGTGCCGAAGCGATTCGCTGGTATTCAACTTTCGTTGAATTTGAGCACGTTTCCATATCTCTTCAGAAACAATAGCCGGCACGTCAAATGTCAACCACCACTCGCGTGCATTGTACTTACTTCCGCCGAACGTGTTGCGTTTCCCGTAATGCCAATGACCTGCGTAGGTTTCTGAATCAAGTATCCGCATCACCAACCTCCAGGACCACTCCCCTTTCCCGCGTTTCTTGAACATTCCGCGAATATCAGCCCAGGTGGGGACTCTCATTTCGGTTAATCGAGTGGCAATTGAACGCGCAGACAAACGCTTTCCACGTTCATCACCCTCAACATATAGTCGATAAACCAAGCGTACAACGGCCGCCTCCTCTTCGTGAATCACAAGATTCTTACCGTCTTCTGACAGGCGATAACCATACGGGGGTTTATTTCCATGAAGCATGATTTTTCCGTTTTTGACCACCTGTCGCCTGCCACGAACCATGCGTTCAGCAATCTTTTCACGTTCGTACTCAGCTATAGTTGCACGAATATGCTTGTTCAGACGTCCTTCCGGCGAGTTCTCGTAGCTGGCTAGTACATAAACGACCTCAACGCCGGCTCGATTTAATTGTTCTTCAACAATAAGTTGTTTCGCAAGCTTGCGGCTAAGGCGGTCAATCTCACGAACCACCAACACATCAAACTCTCCCTTTTGTGCCATTTCGCGTGCGCGATTAAGTTCGGACAACTCAAATGAAGCACCTGATGCGCCACGGTCATCCTCGGACAATTCTGCAACGATTTGCCATCCATTATCGAGTGCAAAATCCCTGCACATTTCCAATTGCCCCGCCAGATTACGCCCTTCCTTGCCGCGATCATCACTGGAAACTCTTGCATATAACACAGCGCGTTTAATTGTTTTCATGATCTTCCTTCATGGTAGTTTTTGTTATTTGGGGAATGGTATAGGATAAGCAGTGCCAGACCGGGCTGGCTGTCGCTTAGTTGCGGGACGGCTGGTAGAGAATGTCCTGCATTTCCTCGAAAAGTTGCGGTCCCAATACAAGGGATTGTTCATGGGAGGCTAGTTCAAAGGAATTCACAAGGTCGGCCAACACCATGCCAATATTTCCTTCGACCTCCAACAGGCTTTTTCCACTCGCCGCCTCTTGCCACTCCTGGCGAAACCTGGAAAGGATTGCAATTGCTTTCGTACGTGGGCTTGGATTCGTATTCAACATCAGAAGGCTCCTTTTGATTATGGGAGCGATCTCATTCCGCCCGGTCGGAAAAAAATCGCCCCGGTGAGTCCCACCAGGGCGTGAAAACTGGGCTGATATAATGAAGTCAGCCCATCCCTCCGCTGCTATCGGTGGGTTGGGTCAGGGTCGTGCGTGTGTTCCACCACATTCACGGCCCGTTTCAACAAGTATAATTATCGTACTGATACGATAATTATACTACACAGAAAACAAAAGTCAATAATCCCCCACCCCATCAATTTATCTTCTTTTGGAACCTGGCTTTGGCTTTGCTCCGCGTCGTTCCCCCAGTTTCTCAGCAGTCTTAATATAGGTTTCCAGGGAATGCCGGTTGACCTGCCATGATGGACCCCATTTTCGCCCGACAACTTTTTTGGATCGAATTAATTGACGTATGTAATCCGGGTTGTAACCGCTCAGTCGAGCAGCATCATATGTAGTCAGCCAATCTTCCATGAACAAGTCTCCCAAATGGTGATTATAACTTGGATGGCAGTCGTTGCATCTCGTCATTCAATATGTATTGGTTTAGATACACGCAAGTCACATTGATATTCAAAGAAATGTGTGGTTAGGCGATTGTAAGTTTTTTCACATTCAAAATCACAGACGTTTCCAGTAGAATTAGACCCCTATGTCCAAAATCACCAAACGCAATCAGATTCATCCAAAATTGCGGGTCGGGTTGTATTCCATCCTGCTGATATGCGGGGGGTTGTTATTGGGTTCCATATTTTGGATCTTCCAACGAATTCATATCAGTTTAGGCGCTGCCCTGGCGGAAGTCGCCGTTTCAGTGATGTCGATCCTGATCCTGGCTTTAATCATGGTTGGAATGAGAGCCGGTTTGAGTTTGGATCGTTTCATCCGCCATCAGAAGATCGATATCGGAAAAATTCAACAGTCATTAAATCAGGAACGACAAGTTCTATCCTGGTTGGGGTACGAGGAGATCAATGCCAAAATTCCCGAACCCAACATCGAACAGACCCTGTTAATGATTGATAAACCCAAACGACGCGGCAGACCCCCCACCCACTCCCTTGACCGCTGGACCCAGGTGGTGTTGGCATGGGAAAATCGGGATCCTTTCCGAAATCCCATCACGTTAACCGAATTTCTTTCCCAGGAATTCGGCACATATGCCGATGGAACCCCCTGCATGTCCGAGAACAGCTTTTACGAAAACCGTAAAAAGGTCTTTGATGAACTCAAAAAAAAAATCCAACTGTGAATAAGGAAACCATCTCGTAATACAAAACAAGATCGGTTTCGATGAGAGCAAATAGCCGCAAAGGTGCGGCTATTTGCTTTTAAAGGGAGATCATGATTGCGACGTTCGAAAATCCCTGCATGATGCATGCCGACATGGTGTAATTTTCCCCCGCTGGCACAGGATTTTTTAAATTCAAATTAATCTTCATGTAATATAAATATTTTGTATAACCCAGGGCTTCATGGCACCGTTATATCGGTGTATAGAGCTTCATCTCCGGCAATTAAAAATTTCCCCGAGATTCACCTAATCGAAATATCAATGGCACTTGAGACTGTGTCTGTCATTTTTACAGGTAAACAGCCACAACTTTCAGTCCGAAATGTTACAGTCGTTGGTTATTGGTCTACTTATTGGTATTGTATTCTTCTTTTTTCCCATCGTAATTGGAATGGTTTTGTTCTTCATATTAATTCTTCAAGTCAGGGAAAAAAACAAAAGAAAAGATGAGGATGATTTCTGACATCCGGTCATAGAAAGCTGCCCCGTTTTTCGCCCAAAAGGAAAAAAAGACCCCAAAGCCAGTTCAGTTTTACGAAAATATAAAAATGAAAACGTCGTTGGAATTTCCGTAGAATTCCTGTGACTCATAATGGGGAATTAATTGACTCCCGCCGTGTAAAAGAGCCGCTGTACGTGGCTCTTTTATCTTAACCCAAGTGAGGTTGAACATGGCAAGAGTTGTCATATACCTTCTCGAACCAGAATTGAACGCATTAAATCAATTAACCCGGCAGGAATATCGACCCGTGAAATCCCAGGCGGCATTGATCATCCGAAATGAACTCAAGCGTCTTGGATTGATTGAGGAACAACTGGCAGGCAGGGAGACACTACCCGCAGCCTCAGCTGAATCCGATGGCAGGGGGGCGGCATGTTAGAACAACCTGCCAAGGAGATCGAACTGACGGTCGAACAACGCCGCAATCTGGGACATGTGTATCGCATAATCCTTGGCTGGCGCAGGGAACGTAAAAATAAAGAAGCATCCCAGCCAGCATCCGAATCGTCGCCCGAAGAGCGCCAACCCCTACCGTCCACACCTGAATCCGCTGAACAGACAGAAAGTGAGTCGTGAGATGTTCACAGGAATTGTCATCGGACTCGCCATATTTGTCGGAAGCATTCTTATCGGGGTGATCATATTCTTTCTTTTGTTCTGATCCCCTTAACGCTGGAAGCATCTTCATCATTTCCAAAACAGGAATACCTCATGCCCACCAAAGTCATTTGCATTGCCAATCAAAAAGGCGGGGTCGGCAAGACCACTACCGCCGTTTCGCTTGCCCACGGACTGTCCCAAAAAGGCCGGCGCGTATTACTGATCGATCTGGACCCCCAGGGACAGTCCGCCACCGCCCTGGGACGCAACCCCGAACCCGGCGCGTTTTATCTGCTCACGATGGGCAGCACCCCACAGGAAACCACCTTTGTGCAGTCATGGGTGCGTTTCTCCGGACGCGAGGGACTGTATTTATTACCGGGTGACCAGCAGACAATGGCCGCCCAGACCGTGCTCAACGCGCAGGATAAACCCATCTCCGCCATCCGCCAATCGATCCAGCGCTTCTTCAAGGATGGACTTCATTACATCCTCTTCGATACGGCGCCCAGTGTGGGCGGCATCCAGGAGCGGGCGGTCTGGGCCTCAGACCTGGTGATCGTGCCGACCGCCACCGAATTCCTCTCCGCCGACGGTGTCTCGAAGGTGCTGCGCATGATGAGCATCCTGCAGGAAAGAAAGAACTGGCGCGGAAATCTATTGGGCATCCTGCCGACCTTCTACGATGAACAAACCCGCGAGAGCAAAGCCACGATGGAGAATTTACAGGAAAAGTTCGACACCAGTGTCCTGCCGCCCATCCATCGCTCCACACTGCTCAGGGAATGCGCCGCCGAAGGCAAGACGATCTTCGAAATGGACGAACTATGTCGCGCCGCAAAGCAGTATCAGGCGCTGACCCAGCATGTGATGAAGTTCTAGGAGTGGCTATGACCGGACGACGCGACCCTTTTGACAAGACCGAAACACCCAACCCCGCTCAACCACCCAGCCTCTATGACTCCCTGCGCGTGGCGGCACCGCGTAAACGCAATCGCCAATGGGAAAAGCAACAACAGAGCCGCAAGGTGGTCTATCGCGGCATCGATCCCAAGCTGGCCTTGAAGGTCAAGGCAATAGCCGACGACCTGCTGGTTCCCTCGGGTGAGGTGGCGTGTGCGGTGCTCGACTACGCCCTGCGTTCCTATGAACGCGGCGATTTCGATCTCCATCCCCGACCCAATCCGGAACGCATGCGCATGACTCTCTTCCCACAAAGCGACGCCTCACATTCAATCAACAGACCTCAACGTACTGCCAAACATAAACGACCGGAGGCCTTGTGGAAGGTCATCACCACCTGGCGCGGCTTCCCGCCCGAACTCAAACAGGAACTGGCGGCGCTGGCCTCCGAGGATGGCTTGCATGTACCCATCGGGGAATTGATCACAGCCCTGCTGCGCTTTGGTCTGAAAGCCTATGAAACAGGATTGTTGAGGCTGGAACCCAAACCGAAATCCACCACATTCACTTTAGCGCACAAAGGCAAATGATGAAGTTCCACCAAAAAAAACTTTTTCAATGGAATGAGATGAGGGACGCAGGCGGCATGGACAACGTGCCGCCTGCATCCTGTCCACGCGCCGCCCACACATCCGCCTGCACTGCCGCCTACGTCGAACGCTCAGGAAGGGCTGAGGCGAAAGAAATCCACCATGAACGGTCTGGGAGACCCAGGCTTGTTTTACGGGGATGTTCGGCATGAGCGATCTTCAACAAGCCTGGAGTTCCGTGCTGGCTCAATTGCAGTTGGACATGCCGCGCGCCTCGTATGAAACCTGGGTGCTCGGCACGCAAGCCCTGGAATTGAAAAACGATGTGCTGCTTGTTTCCACACGCAATGCCTATGCCCGTGACTGGTTGGAGTCGCGTCTGACCAGCACAGTCCAACGATTGCTGGTTGGGATTTTGAATCGTTCCGTCTCTGTGAAGTTCGTTGTTGGCGATGAGTCACAGGAAGAGATGGAGATGGAAACCGAAGCGGATGAGATGGAAGAATCGGAATTAAACATCGAGCCTGTGCAGTGGCTGGATTACGACCGCATCGTCCAGCCGCACAAGCAGGTCGTGGTGAAAGGCTATCTGCGAAGACTGGGGATGGAGATCGGACCGAAGGCGGTCTGGTTGTATGTTGGCTTCCATCAAGCGGCATGGCGGGTGCAGGATCAGAATGGTCCATCTGGAAAGCCGCTATACAGCCGTGAGGTGATGCGTTTCAGCGCCATGAGCAACGGTGCCTTCTGGCGATTGTTGAAACACGCCGGCATTCAAGCACACCTGACCGGACTCGTGCAACGGGTCGATTCACAGGATGCGCGCCGCTTCCGGCGTGGACGGGACGGACGCCCGCATCGCGCACCGATCCGTTACCAGGTCTGCATGACCCCGCGCCTGACACGCGCTGACGCCACGGCGGTGCATCTGCGATTGAAAGCCTTGATCGAAAAACACAGTTCCACCACCAGCGCCTTACAGGAAATGCTGGCAGTCGAAGATGTCATGGAACTCCTCGATCCGTTGGACGTGAAGTTATCCCATCCCCCATTGAACACGGTGATGGATATGGTGAAGCTGGAAACAGGTGAAAAGTTTTCAGGTGAAAACTTTTCACCTGAAATCGAGCGTCTGGCGCAGGAACTGCATCGCAGGATCATCAACTGCCTCGGTGACATCCACATCCCGCACTACTTCATCACGGAAACCATCCACCGCTACAACCTGACGCCCGCGCAGGCCTGGTTGATCACGGTCGCGCGCGATATGGCATTCATCAATGCCCGCACCGGCGAACGCCGGGATGTGGTGACGTTCAAACGCGGGTATCAGGAGATGGCGGAGTTGATCGGCTCCACCCGTTACAAGACCGTGCAAGCCTGGCTCCATCTGCATTGGACTTCGCAACAACGCGGGGGCAACCTCTCCCGCTTTCTGCAGGAAATCGACCTGCCTGATTCAAAGACCTACGCCGACCTGCGCGTGGAGTCGATGTCGCGTGCCTTTCGGGTATTGCTGGACGAACCGCTGGACGCAGATGGGAGGAATAAGGTGGACGCAAATGGGAGTCATATGGCAGACGCAGATGGGACAAGTAGCTGGACGCAAATGGGAGCATTAGCAGACGCAAATGGGAGTCATATGGTGGACGCAAATGGGAGTGATTTAAACTCTTTTAAACACCCCTTAAACACCGACAAGAAAAACACTTCCACCACCCAGCACGCGCAAAGCGCGAAAGCGGCGGAGGCGGTCGCTCCTGATTTTTGGGAACTCGAATTTCTTCTTCAGCAGAATGATGTGCATCCCAAAGTCCAAAAGGAACTGCTCGAAGTTCAAGCCTCCGTGCATGCCTTTGTCTCGTGGGTGCTGTATGTCGCCAGCCCGCAAAGTGGGAATCTTTCCGATCCCCTGGGCTATGCCATCAGCCGATTGCGCGAGCATCCCCTGCGTGAAGCGCGCGGAGTCTTTCGCCAATTCGCCGACCTGACACCGAAGGAGTTGCTGGCGTTGATCGACTCCACCCCCACGGGGGGCTATGAACTGCCCACAAAAATTGAACATCCCCTCGCGCACGCCTGGAAAAAGGCGATGGGTTCCAACAATCCAAGGCTCCCCATTGTGCGCGAAATCCTCTTTGGCGAAGGAGCCAGTGAATAACATGCAACTACAGTTTCTGATCACCTCCGAACAACGCGCCTCCGGCGCCATGTTCATGGAGTCGTTGAATGACACGGTGCTGGCGTTTATCTATCCCACGGATGGCAGGCGCACCTTCCACACCTTCTTCTGCCCGCCCATGCGCATCATTGCGCTCAGCGCGGATGGACAGGTGGTGTTCGATGAAGTCATCACCAAATGGCGCTGGGTGAAGTTGCCCGTTTGTCGATACGTGATCGAGACCGGTCCGAAGGTGGATTATCGCCCGTATCTCCAAACGGTTTTATCCGTTGCGCCGGACCTGCCGCAGTTGGGCTCAATGGATCCAAGCCTGCGCATGGACAGTTTGTTGTTTGCATTGCTGGCGGAAGCCGTCGCCGACATCCGCCGTATTCGCGATGCCCATCGCGGTGAGGTGCGCCCCGAAATCCAACGACACCGGTTCGAAGCCTGGGAACGCGGGCAGATCGTGAGTTCCGCCGGGTTCATCCTGGATTTTTCGCGTGCCTGGAATCTGCCGGATGGCGCAGTGAAGTTATCCTACTCCGTCCTGAAAGCCGAGGAGCCTTATCTCGATGAGATCGTGGCAGCCTCCGTCGCCGGCATCCCCTGGCGGCACGAGTTTCCCAATCACTGTATGCGTTGCGGCAAGTCCGCTTCCTGGCGACCGATCCTCAATCCCACACCGAACGCACCAGTGGAAATTCTGTGGCGTTACCAGCGACCGGAAAACGCCATCCCGATCTGTCATCACTGTACCGAGACCATGAATCTCCTGCGGGATGAGTCGCTGCAGCTTGATCTGGTCTGGGGACTTTGGGGACCACGCTTCGAAGCCTTTTGGGGATGGCATCGCGCCAGGAAGAACAACCGTTTACCGAGGGATTGGGACATGTACGCCCATCCGCTTTGGCCGTCAGACTTTGGCGGAGAGAATTGGGAAACCGGCAGCGGCGCGTTGAGATTTGCCGAACCGCGACCGCCGCATCAGGTCATGCGCAATGAGCAGCACATGCAGGCCTTGCGCCGTGGGTTGTTCAGTAAAAAATTTCGCGGGCGACAGCCAGGCGAGACCCCCTTGCAGAAGTTATTAGACTTCCGGCTCGAAATTCCACAAGGAGAATCCTGATGACCATACTAGCTTTCCTCGGTGCGCTGAGTTTGAGCGTGCTCGCATTTGAACTGCTGAATGTATTCCAAAATGCCTTCAGCACCTTTGGCGGCAACCGTCTGAGCCACTTCACTTCACAACCCCAAGCTAAACGTCGTTCCACCTGGGAAGCGTTGCTGGTGGCAGTATTGCCTGGACGCTTCGATCCGGATCAGGCGAAGAACATGGGGGATGTGATCAGTCTGCTCAGGCGAGCTGGCTATCCCTACGATACCCCCGGTGAATTCTATGCGGTGGCGATCCGCGACTTCTCGACCTTCCTGCTCGTGGGCGGGATGTTAGCAGGAGCGTTAGCTGCTATGAACATCATTGTTGCCGCGCCGGTGATCGCCATGATCATCATTCTGCTTGGACTGCGCCGACCGTATGTACGCTTGAAGATGCTTGCAAAGAAACGCGCTGAGTCGCTGCGCAATAACATGTTGATCGGTTTATCTGTGTTGAGTTCGTTGCTATCTTCCGGCGTGGGCGTGCAGGAGGCACTGCGCCGCGCTTCGACCGTGGGTGGTCCATTCTGCAATCTATTGGGATTGCTCGTCGCGCGCATGGAGGTGGAGGATTTCGCCAAAGCCATTGATGTGACCCGCGCCCATCTGCCCGATCCGAAGGATGTGGAAGCCAATCTATTCCTGCGTGACATCTATGACTTCTTCGCCAACAATCGTCCAGTCTTGTCCAGTGTGCAGGGACTTCAAGAGTCTGTCCATCGTTCCGTGGTGGAAGCGACCGAGGAACGTGCGGCTCTGGTGCGTCAGCGCGCTGGCTTGTTTGGGGTCATGGCGGTTTTGGGTTTGGTACTGGCGATCATTGCGCCGTTCACACTTGCACCTGGCGCAAGTGCAGGTGTGGGATCAGGATTGATGTAATGCCAGGCTCGCGCGATCCGAACGTATATCATCCCAACTGGCGTTCGCTTGCCTATTGGATATTCGTAACGCTGGCAGTGGTTGCTGCCTTCTTCATTGTCCGTAAATTAACTCTGTGTTGGACCTTGACCGCACTGCCGGGCATACCATCTGCAGAGTGTTCGCTTCAGTACCAGCCCTCTTCTGATCTTCCAACACTCCCCGACCCAGCAGTCTCCGCAGAGACTGCTGGTGAAATCTCGGCTCCGAAATTGGAGCTGCCCAAATGGGATGGCGCCAGCCGGATCAACATCGTTTTTTTCGGTTTACGCGGCGGGGAGCAGGATGGTTGTTCGACCTGCACCGACACCATCATGGTTCTGATGGCAGGCCCGGTGGCGAAGACCGCCGGGATGAGATCTTTGTTCCAGGCGGTCCGCTAAGCCCAATGGCACAGGGTGATCGAATTGCATTGGCGTAGGAAGATCAGGCCAGGATACGATTGATAAACAATACCTATTTTGCCGGACTGGAACAACGCACAGCTGTTTATCCGGCAAACCTGGGCATGCAGGTGGTGGAGTTTGGTGTGCCGACCGGTGCATCCAACACAACCAAAATCGTTTTGTGTTCCTCAAAGTTGTATGCCCTGCGTTATCTGATAGAACGCTTTGGAGTAATCGATTGGCAAATTGTCATTCAGTCCTATCCGGATTCCACGGTGTATATTGAAATGCAGATTGGAGAAGATATCTTGGAGGGCTTGTCAAAGCGCAATTGAAATTTAACCAGTCATTGAGATACTGTGGGATTTCTGCGCCGGATCGGCTACGTGTGGAAATAGATTTCAGAATTTCGTAATGTTCCCATCTGAAACCCATTCATGGAATCTGGTTTGATAACCAATTCACGAAAACCCCCAGCCCTATTTGAGTGAACAAAAAGGCAATGAAAGCATATGTGCTTCCTCTAATCCTGTCAAAAAACGTTTCCATCATTGAAAATTCATCCATGATGTAGGGGGGGATTTTCTGGCTGCGTATCTGTTTGTCGATCAACAAGGTGTCTGATTCTCTGGATACTTTTGTATTCTTAAAATACTGTTCGGGCTTTATATTGGATTGCCAGCGCCTAAGCGTAACAGATCCTTTAACCTTCAAATCAAAAATCCCGTCACCCCTGCTGGCGTTCTTGAGTGCGCGATTTATCTCTTCAAACAATGCATTCGACAAATCTTCAATTTCATCGTCAACCCAAATAATACTAGGTGTTTCTTTGTGAGCCAAAACCATTAGATTGATGCTTGTCTCATTTGGTTTTGAATATTTAGGGACTTGAAGGAACACAATTCGGATTACAGTATGCCTCCAAAGATTAAAAACGTTATCCAGAATATCATTGATCGAATAATCCCTGATTTTTCTTTCGAATAACCGTCTTAGTAACATCACTTGTGGTCTGATACTTACCCGATATTCAATTTCGTGTCTTAGGGAGACCAAACTAAAATGCCCCCCCTTTTTATTATCCACCTGAGCTGTGATTAAATTGGGCTTTTTATCCGTCACCTTCAAAACCCCGATGGTTTTGGAATGGATGATGTTGGATACCGGTTCTTTTGTATGTACAATAAGTTCAGGAAGGGCGGATTTTTTTTCCCCCACATTGAGTTCAAAGAAATTAATGGCAACCGCCTCTCTGATTTGCCCGATGCCCACGAAACCACCCAGCCAGCCGCTAAGATTGGCAATGAGCGTCAAACTGAGAAAATAGGGTGTTTGATCCCACCAGGTCAAATTCGTATCGTTGATTGTCAAGACATACAAACCCAGAACGGAACCTATGACACCTCCGTGAATTCCAACACCTGTCGACCGGGTGAATCCGAAAAAATATGGTATGACACTGACAATAAACGGCAGCGCTGATAATTTTAAGAATGTGCTTGCCGGCGAAATTGACAACAGGTAAATGGGAATTAAGGTTGACGCGATGGCTGCAACATCATTCAACAGATGATTGGTGTTCGTAATATAAAGAAACCTTTCCCTCCATGATGCGTTCCGCGGCGTGTTTGCCACAGGCCGCGCAGATGCCGAGTTTGTTTTTCTTGCAAGGAATATTTTATTGAAACCAAGTCTGATCATCAAAAGAAATGAAAGCGCCACAAGCCCGGCATAATATGCAATGAGCGCCAAATAAAAGACCCTTGTTGCCCAAAGAAAGATAATGTTCATGGTTTTGACCTGTGTTTTCGGTTATGGTATATGTCATAGAAAAATGTGACGATCGCCGTGATGACAATGAACTTTTCCAGAGCGTAAAATGAAGTTTTTGTGTAATGCTGATTCCATTCCTCGCCATGCAACCCTGATAGTCCTATCCCATACATTTTCTTTGTGGCGGGATAAAAGAGCATGATCCCATCGCCGCTCCCAAGAGTATCTTGAAGCAAGTGAGCGGTTGTGCTTATGGATAATACTTTTGCGGCCTTTTTCAAATGTAAATTTTTGTTGACCGCACCCAGCATATATAAAAGCAAGGCTGCTATGGAATAAAATGGGATTGTGTGCGTCACCCATGTGTGATGCCGGAAGTCGCCTTCGTAAGCAATTCTCCCCTTTTTGAACACATATATTAAGTAATCCAGGTCGGGCAAAACACCACCAATCAGGCCTAATGTCAACAGATGGTTCGATTCACTTCTGTCAGCAGGTGACAGGTGCTTTAAGAAAAGCCTTGTGGCCAACCAACCACCAGCGGCGTGTCCTTGAATTTTCATTAAGTTATTCAACCTTGCTGAAAGAGGAATGCATCTGCCTGCAATTGGTCTTCAATCAAACTTGTTGAAACCTGAAGAACGTTGAAAGAATTATACATTTTTTTGCATGTGTAAAGCAAGTGGATTTCAATACCGTCTCTTGATTTCCAACTATGCAGCGAGCAAAGAAGTAATTGTGCATCTTTGAAGGCGATTATGTATGTCCCTCGAATTCCTTTTGCCATGATGTCAGCGGGCAGTTCAACTACCAGCCGATTCTTATTTCAGAAGGAGTCCCAATGTTCAAGTACCCACAACGCTTCACCCGCGAAGATCAATGTTTTTTGAGAGAAGAGAGAAATTCCTTTGGGAAACCGTTCTGGATGGAGCGACCTGTCGAGACCCTGCCGAAAAACAGCAACCGCGCCTTTACACCCTTACAACCAGGGAAAGGCTGGGGTGGAAAACCAACGACAAGGATATTATTGACCACTCGTTGCAGGTGATGTGCTGTATACTAGATTTGTGCCCGCTCCGATTTTGGCTACGAAACTGTTTATCCCGCCACCCCGGACTGCCATGGTTCCCCGCCCCAGGCTGATCAATCGGCTGAAGGAAGGATTGGAGATGGGGCGGAAATTGACGCTTATCTCCGCTTCCGCGGGGTTTGGCAAGACCACACTGCTCAGTGAGTGGGTTGTCCATTGCGGGAGGGCAGTCGCATGGCTGTCGTTGGATGAAGGGGACAATGATCCAATCCGATTCATCTCCTACCTGATAGCGGCTTTACAGTCCATAAAAGCGGAAATTGGCGGGACGTTGCTGGCCGGGCTTCAGTCGTCCTCCCCCCTGTCCAGCGAATCGGTGCTGACCACCCTGCTCAATGAAAGCACAACCATATCTCATAATTTCATGCTGGTCCTCGACGACTATCACATGATCGAGGCCAGGCAGGTTGATGAAGCGGTCACCTATCTGATCGAACACCTGCCACCGCACATGCATCTGGTGATTGCAACACGCGAAGACCCGCCGCTCTCACTCTCCCGCCTGCGTGCCCGCGGCCAGTTGACCGAACTGCGCACTGCCGACCTGCGTTTTAACTCCGTCGAGGCCGCCGAGTTCCTTGACCACACAATGAAACTGGATCTTTCCGTCGATGACATCGCGGCATTGGAAACTCGCACCGAGGGCTGGATTGCGGGACTGCAACTCGCCGCGCTCTCCATGCTGGGACACGCGTCACACGACACCACCGGTTTCATCAAATCATTCACGGGCAGTCATCGTTTTGTGCTGGACTATCTTATTGAAGAAGTTTTCCAACAGCAGACTGAAGGTGTTCAAGCCTTCCTGCTCCGTACCTCCATCCTTGACCGTATGTGCGGCTCCCTTTGCAATGCTGTTCTACGCGATTCGTCCGTCCCCGCGCAGGGGACGCTGGAACGCCTTGAACATACCAACCTGTTCATTGTCCCTTTGGATAATGAGCGGCATTGGTATCGCTATCACCACTTGTTCAAGGATTTACTGCGTCAGCGCCTGGGTAGGAACCTCTCACAAACGGAAATTGCCGAACTACATATCCGCGCCAGTGAATGGTATGAAGACAACAACCTGGCATTTGAAGCCTTCCATCATGCTGCAGTTGCCAATGACATCGAACGCGCCGAGCGGTTGATCAAGGGAGAGGTGATCCCCCTGCATTCGCGTGCTGCGGTTATCACGGTTCTGGACTGGCTGCATTTGCTGCCAAAGAACATATTGGATGCCAGGCCATGGTTGTGGGTGAGGTCTGCAATGATGGCGCTAAACGCTGGTCAGACAACCGGTGTTGAGGAGAAGTTGCAAGCAGCCGAGGCAGCTATGGCGGTTGCGATGATGGATGCCGCTCCAGACTACAATAGCCGTGACCTGATCGGACAAATCGCCGCCGTCCGAGCCACGTTGGCCCTTGCGTGCTACCAGACGGAGAACATGATCATCCAGTCGCACCGCGCTTTAGAGTACCTGCACTCTGATAACCTGCCTTTTCGCAGCAGGGCGCTCCGGACATTGGGATTTGCCAACCAACTCAAGGGGGACCGTTCCACAGCCCGTCAGTTCTATACTGAAGCCATGGCGATCAAACAGACGACCGGGAACATCCACCTGACTGTCTCGGCTTTAACCGGCTTGGGCAACGTACAGGAATCTGATACCCAGCTTTATCAAGCGGCCGAGACTTACCAACACTCCCTGCAACTCCTGAGTGACCAGCAACCTCCAAATGCGGATCAAGAGTATATTGGTCTGGCTCGAATATTTTACGAATGGAACGATCTGGAGGCCGCTGAACAGTATGGGCAACAAAGCCTTGAACTGGCGCGGCACTACGATCGCGTGGTTGATAGATTCGTTATCTGTGAAATTTTCCTTGCCCGACTGAAGCTGGCCCGGGGAGATGTTGCTGGGGCGGCCGACATGATGGGGAAGGCCGAGCAAACCACGCGCCGGCAAAACTTTGTACAGAGGATGCCGGACATTGCCGCCGTACAAGCGCTCGTCCTGCTTCGCCAGGGTAATCTGGACGCAGCTGCTCAACTAACCCGTCAATATGAAGTCCCGCTCAGCCAGGCACGCGTTCTCATCGCCCAGAACGATCCATCTGCCGCGCTGTCTATATTGGAGCCGTACCGCCAACAGATGGAAGCAAAGGATTGGCAGGATGAACGGCTGAAGGCGGTGGTTCTGCAGGCGGTTGCGTATCATGTGCAGGGGGAAACGGACAAGGCTGTGCAAGCGCTGGGCGTCGCACTGACACTGGCGAAACCGGGCGGTTATATCCGCCTCTTTATTGATGAAGGGCTTCCAATGGCTCAGCTATTGTCTCAAGCAGCAACTTTGGGAATTATGCCGGACTATGTAAGTACATTGCTGGCTGTATTTGAGGCTGGGAAACGGAAAAGCGATGGCCGGCCTGATTTACCCCCTGCCAGACGCCACATTGAACCTTTGAGCGAGCGTGAGTTGGAAGTTCTCAATTTGCTCCGCAGTGAATTAAGCGGACCTGAGATTGCCGAACGATTGATCGTATCGCTCAATACCCTGCGCACGCACACCAAAAATATTTTCAACAAATTGGGGGTCAACAACCGGCGGTCCGCCGTCCGCCGTGCCGAAGAACTCGATCTATTCTAGTTTTCTGAACCACTCTCCAACCCGACTCCAGCCCCACCCGCTGGAGTTTTTATTTCCCACCCAATCACCACCTCAATCACATCATCTGGTGATGACATCTCACCACATCCAGCGGTATCGTTTGGGCAGATTAACCGAGAGAAAACGATGATGGATAAGCCGCCCCCAACCGCTCCGTTCTACGAAATTCGTATCAAAGGACATCTGGATGCCCAATGGGCGACATGGTTCGACGGCTTGAACATCACACTGGAAGAAGATGGAACCACGCTCCTTTCCGGACCTGTGTCTGATCAAGCCGCCCTGCACGGCTTGCTCAAAAAAGTACGCGACCTGGGAATGTCATTGATCTCGGTCAATCATGTTGGTTCAAAACAAGGAGAAACACAAATGAATTCCATCAAAAAGTTCGATACGAAAGCCCTGCTCTCCGCCCTGTGGATCGTGGTCATGATCAACATGCTGAAAGCGGACATCCTCTCGCTGAACATCCCTGGCGCGGCGGAAGAAGTGGCGCGCACCTCCGCCAGCGCGGGCGCGTCCATTCCCCAATTGATGTTGGTCGGCGCGGTGATGGGGCAGATCGGCATTGCCATGATCGTCCTGTCGCGGGTGTTGAAATACGGAATCAATCGCTGGGTCAATATCGTCGCGAGTCTCGTCACCATTGCCTATATCTGGGGCGGCATGGCGACCTATCCCCACTACATTTTCATCGCCGTGGTTGAGACCCTCTGCCTGTTGCTGATCGTCTGGTTTGCGTGGTTGTGGCGCAACGTGGAAGCCTGATCCATCCATATCATGTCATTGCGAGCGCACTCAGCGAAGCAATCTCCTCGCTGAGACAGGGGATTGCTTCGGGAAGAGCACCCTCACAATGGCAGAAACGAAAAAAGGAGCAAAAAAATGAAAACCCTGCAAAAATCTGGCGGCACTGCCGCGCTGTATATGGCAATCAGCCACCTGATCGGTCTTGTCATCTTCATCATTGTATTGGACTACATCAACATCACCGACCCGACGCAAAAACTCGCCGTGAACATCGAAAAACAGTCGGTCATCTTCTCGACCAACCTGCTCATGTACGTGTTCTTCGGCTTCGCGTTGATGGTTCTGTCGCTGGCTCTGTATGATCGAATGAAATCTGGAGCACCTGCGCTTATGCAGGTGGGGACTGCAATAGGGATCATCTGGGCTGGCTCGCTGATCGCCAGCGGCATGGTCGCCAACGCCGGGCTCGCAACAGTCGTTGCTCTGCATGCCAAAGACCCCGCCCAGGCTGTCTTGACCTTTCAGGGAATTGAAACGGTGACTAATGGACTGGGCAATGCCAACGGCGAAATCCTCGGCGGTATGTGGACTCTACTGGTCAGTCTCGCCGCGCTGCGGACGGGTGGAGTTCCCAAGGGGCTGAACATCCTCGGCATGTTTGTCGGCGCGGTGGGCATTCTCACGATCATCCCTGCGTTGACCGCCTTCACCGGGGTCTTTGGCTTGGGACAGATCATCTGGTTCGTCGGGCTGGGCACCGTGCTTCTGCGCACCCAGCCGCAAGCGATGGCGTAGAAAGATTCTGGAGGCTCCAATGAAAACAAATCGAAAGACCGCGACGCTGGTTGGGTCTGCGTACTTGTTCTCCAACATTACCTTCATCCTTGGAACCATCGTGATGGTGGAAATGATCCTCGGCTCTCCCGACTATCTCAATTTGATCCCGGCGGGCAGGGCGCAGATAGTGCTGGGTGTGCTTCTCAGTTTTGCGAATGGACTGGCTTACGTGGGGATTGCCGTACTCCTGTTCCCGATCCTCAAGCCGCGTTTTGAAAGTCTGGCTCTGGCATACGTTGGTTTCAGGGTAGTTGAATTCATCACCCAGATTTTGGCGGATGTCAGCCCGCTCGCGCTGTTGACTCTGGCAGAAAACACAAACCAGACGAATACCGTGCAGGGGCTGGGAGCATTACTTCTCGCTGGGCGTTTCTGGGCGTTTCAAATGCTCAATCTCATTTTCAGCTTTAGTGCCTTACTCCTTTACTATATGCTGCTTCGCGTAAAGCTGATTCCCGGATTCATCTCCGTGTGGGGGTTGATCGCGGCGGCTCTGGTGTTGCTCAACACCGTGCTCGGCTGGTTTAGACCGGACTTGAGCGAAGCGCTGGGAATGGTCACTGGACTACCCATGCTTTTGAATGAAGTATTCCTGGGGATCTGGCTGGTCGTCCGCGGATTCAATCCATCTACCGCTGTCATCGAACCTGCCAGACACCTCGCATTGGAGGCTTGAGATGAAAGCCAGCGTTTACACCCGATACGGTCCCCCGGAAGTATTGCAGTTGGTGGACATTCCCATGCCAACGCCGCGCGATCACGAAGTCTTGGTCAAAGTCCGTGCCACCACCGTCACCATTGGCGATACGATCATGCGCAGTTTCAAACTGCCAAACATCACGGGCTGGCAAAAATTCATGGCGCGCCTGATCCTCGGATGGAACAGACCAAAACGTCACATCCTCGGCATGGAACTGGCCGGGGAGATTGAATCCATTGGGCGGAAAGTGACCCGCTTCAAACCTGGGGACGCGGTTTTCGCCTCCACCTACGATGTCAACTTTGGCGGACATGCCGAGTACAAGTGTCTGCCCGAGAAGGGAGTGATCGCCCTCAAGCCGGGCAACCTCACCTTCGAGGAAGCCGCGGCCATCCCGGGCGGAGGGCAAACCGCCTGGCACTGCCTCCAAAAGGGCAGACTCCAGCCCGGGCAGAAGGTCCTGATCTACGGCGCGTCCGGCGCGGTGGGCACCTTTGCCGTCCAACTTGCCAGCCGCCACTTCGGCGCGGACGTGACCGGCGTGTGCAGTGCCGCGAACGCGGACCTGGTCAAATCGCTCGGGGCGAGTCGGGTCATTGATTACACCCGTCAGGATTTCACGCAGAGCGGCGAAACCTACGATGTGATCTTCGACGCCGTCGGCAAACTGTCCCCGGCGCAATGGAAAAAAGCGCTCAAGCCGGGCGGTGTCCACATCAACGTCCATGCCGATTCGAACGGTGGGGAGAAAGTCGAATACATGCTGATTCTCAAAGAGATGATTGAAGAGGGGGTGATCAAACCCGTCATTGACCGGGTCTACCCGTTCGATCAGATCGTCGAAGCGCATCGCTATGTCGAGCAGGGACACAAAAAAGGCAACGTCGCAATTACGATGGGAATCTCCCATCAAAAATAAGGAGAGAAAATGAAATTGATCATCACCTTCATGATCATTTTATTGACAGCCTGTACGGCGCTTCCGACTCAAGGGACGCCTGATCCTGTCAAGACGGATATGCCGCTGGCTGGTATACCGAATTCTGCATCGGCCTACTGTGAGCAGAACGGCAGCACATATGAAATCATCACCGCCGCCAACGGCAGTCAAAGCGGACGATGCGTTTTCCCCGATGGCAGTACCTGTGACGAGTGGGCATATTATCGGGGTGAGTGCGGTCCGGTAGCGCAACCAAGCCTAACGTCAGTTATGACCGTTGAAACAAACTCAGAAGAAGTCACTGACTGGTGGGGTGTCATCAAGAGCACGGAGTCTGGCGCGCAGTTTGACGATTACTTCGAGCGGCAGGATTTGGGGCAGGTCATCTACTTCGGCATCGATTCGATCGACCCGGCGGTAAAGTCCCAGATCGAGGGAGTACGCGACAGCGGTAAGATCGTTCATCTTCATGGCACTTTGGTCAGCAATGTGCCTGACTACAACGGCTCACAGATCCTTGTGGATCGCATCGAGATTGAAGAGTGACGATCAATTGAAACAAAGAATCCCCGTTCACCCGCTTCGCGGGTGAACGGGGAAGTTAGGCAGCGGCCATAATTACGATGCATTCCATATCAGGAGTTCGTATGATGAGAAAATTCCTTCAATTCTCGTCACAAGTGATTGTCGCTCACACTGTGACATATATCGGAGTCGGTGTTTTTGCGTTTATGTTTCTCACTCGCGAGTTTTTTAATCCCGATGGTATCGCCGCCCAGATTATGCGAACCCCCGATCAGCCCGGTCTATGGCGACATGTGACAATTTGGATGTTGCCATTCCAGATTCTGCGCGGATTTCTGATTGCAACGGTTCTATCTCCGTTTCTGTCATGTTTGCAGTCCTGGCCTTATTGGAAACGCGTAGTAACCATTGCAAGCCTGTATATTGTCCTTGGTCAATGGGCAAGTACGGTTGCCGGTTCGGGCACGATAGAAGGCTGGCTTATCCTTAAGCCGGAATTCACAACTTTTCCCGTAGTTATCAAAACAATGGTCGAGGGTTTTATTCAAGGTCTTGCTCTGTCCGCATGGATTTCAAAATCAATTGACACAATAAAATCCCTATGATCCCAATAGCCGTCTAAAACAGTTACAACAGTTCACAGAATCGAATGGATCGTATCGAGGTCGACGAATAACCAGCTTTCACGAAGGAGCAATGCATGGAAAACAAACTCTTGTTCATCGGCGCGCTGGGGGCATTCTTTCTGGCAACTGCCGCCACTTTGGTATCGGACATGCACGGAGTTGGCGATTGGTTTATCTCCACTCTTCAGGCAAGAAAATACGCTTTGAACCCAGCACCTGCCTACAGCGCGCCATATACAATAGCCGGCTATTTCGGCGAACCGCTATTAATTATTTCCATTGCCATGCTGACAGCCGGACTCTACGGAATCTGGCTTAAATACCACAAGTCCATTGCGCTGATTGCCATGAGTATTGGCATCCTGTACATATTGGAAAGAGTATTTTGGAGCTATGTCACCATCAACTTCGCCAACAGCATACAAAGTCATCCCATCATCAAGGATTACACCCTGCTAACGCGAGCCGGTTTCCTGAAAGGACTTGGTGCTCTCTTTGGCGGGCTGATCGGCGGTTTTGGATTTTCGATGGCATTGACATTGCTCTTCTTCAGCATCCGAAACCCATATGGCATTGCAGGCGGTTTGATCGTCCTTGCCGCCATGTTGATCGGGATGCCTGCAAAAATCTATTTTATGAACCATGTTTCTTCCACGATATTAACCATTTTCATCATCAGCATGGTCATTAAGAATTTCGGAGTTGTGCTTATGGGAGTGGGGGTATTGTTAGAATCTTTGCAGTGAAAGAGGCGGGGCTACAGGTCTCATATCCCCATAATGGGCACATTCAAACACATTTTGTTTAATTATTGACCCTGGCGAAAACGACACTACTCCCATACCCCCTCTCGTGACTCCTTATTATGTCGGCTGGCAGAAACGTCTGTCAGCCGATTTCAATTCAAAAAGGAGATTCCATGTTCACTTTGTTCAAACGTTTCATCCGCGAAGAGGATGGTCAGGACTTTGCCGAATACGCTCTGATCCTGGGCGCCATCGGTGTGGTCGCGATTGCCGTGATCGCCCGCTATCGCAATGAGCTGATCGCCGCCTTCGAAGCCGGCATCGAAGCCCTGCGCATGGCGCGAGGCGGATAGAGATGTTTCGCTGGAAGGAAAAGGGGCAAACAATGGCAGAGTTCGCCCTGGTCATGCCGATTCTGATCCTGCTCATGTTCGGCATGACCTTTGCCGCGTTCTACGCCTTCCGTTCCGCCGCCACGGATTGGGGCGTTTTCATCACCGGTGTCGCCTCCGGTTCATACAACACCCCGGCAACCGAACATGCCCGAAACAATGTCTTATGGCCCGATCTGGCAGATCGCATCAATGCCGGGCAGACCGGTCCGCGTCAGGTGCGTTCGTTGATCCGTGTGGAGGACTCAAGCACCTGGATCTTTGGCGTCCGCCTGATCGAAGCACAACGCGCCGAGACCAATTTTCGGCTCTGGCGCTTCTATCCTGGTCCACCCCCTGCCGGAGGGTTCGAATGAAAAGTAAAGAACGTGGACAAGCCCTGGCGGAGACCGCCTTGTTCGCCATGCTGGCAGTCATCATGGCATTCGGTCTGCTTGCCTGGATTCCCACCCATCGCGCTCGTACTGCCGCGACCGCCGCAGCCTATGCCTGTTCCCAATTCCTCTCGCAATCGCCTGACCCGGCACGTGCCCGAAGCAATGCCGGGAATGTTGCCTGGCAGACCCTGAATGCCGATTGGTCTGGGACCGCAGGTGTGCAATATCGGGTGCAGGTTTCACCTCCCAGCGGACCGGGAGAACCGGGTCAATGTTTGGTCTCGTTTCAAGCACCGACCTTGTTCGACGGTCTACTGGGTTTGAGCGAGTCTGGATGGAACAGCGAATGGTTTATCTCGCGTTCGGAGACCTGGAAGGCAAAGTGGCGATGAGGAAGTATCAGGTTCTCCGGTATCAGGTATCAGGTCAGCGTCATAAAGGTACCCTCCTGACACCTGGCACTAAAACACGTGACACTGAGAAAGGACAATCCATTGCCCTGTTCGCCATCCTGATGCCGATCATGTCGCTCTTTCTGTTGGGCATCCTCGACTACATGGTGACCAATGCGCGCGTGATGGAAACCGTGGCAGCCGCCGACCTTGCCGCCCATGCCGGCGCGCAGGAGATCACGGTCCTGCCGGATGGAACCATCACCGTGACGACTGCGGGCAACGGGATTGCCGCAGCGTACTTCAATTCCCAGCAACCGGGATCGGCACAACTGACCTCGGTCTCCTGCGGGCGCCATCAAGGTCGTCCCGCCTGTTATCTCACTGCACAAGTTCGATCTGCCGGGTATCTCTTGCCCGCCCGCTGGGTGACCGTGCGCGCCATTGGCTATCTGGCGCATGGCGTCACCCGCGAAGATCAATGATTTTTTGGAGAAGAATGAAATCCCTTTGGAAAACGATCCTGGATGGATTAACCTATCAAGACCTTGCCGGAAAACGACAACCGCGCGTCTACACAGTTGTGACGGGCTTGATCCTGCTCCTGCTAATGATGGCCGGAGGCATGGCAGGACTCAATCGTTATTGGATGATGAGCCGCGTACATGCCACACCGGAAATGGTCTCCATCCCAACTGAAACCCAAGCCCCGGTGGCGACCGAAATCTCTGTAACAGAAACAACCGAAACAGAAGCATCGTCCGGCTGCCCAACTGACTCAAGCCAGTGGTCCTTTACGCAAACTGTGATCAACGAGACCCATCTGGTCATCCAGCCTGCCTGTGTCTATCAAGGCTTGGAGAAAACCGTTGCCTGGGCACTGGCAGTGCATGTAGGTTATAGCCGCGACGAAGCCACCGAATTGCTTGGGTTCACAGAAATGCCCATGCGTCAGATGGAAACGGTGACGATCCCGAAGAACGCGAATGAACTCATTGATGTGCCGGTCAGTTTCATTCCAACCCATCCTGAATTCAGGGAATGGCGGCTCGACGCCAACGGCAAAGCAGCTGTGACCTATGCCTTGCGCGGTTGCTTCGAGACCTCTTCTGTTGAAGGCAATCACGTGGAAGTTTGGGGTGGGGAATATCCGGTGATCTGTCTGGTGGCGGAGGATGCCGAGAACACCCGGATCCTCCATTCGCTGAACGGTCACATGTACACATCGCCTGCCACACCCATGCGTTCCTTTCTACTCTTTGGGTATCTTGGTGATGGGCAGTGGGTCTGGCTGGGAACACAAACCGAACCGAAGTTGGAAATCATCAATGCAGAGGAAAACGCCAGCGACCGCCTGACCGTGGCGACCTTGTACGACTCCCAACCCTGGGATGCGAGGTGGTTGAGCATCACCCACCATCTCGACATGCTACCGCTACCGGAAGCCTGGCAATCCTTCACGGATGAAAACGTGAAGCAATACATCCTCTCTATGTTGTCAGGGGCTGCTCCATGAAACGCACAGGTCTGTTTCTTCTTTTCCTTGTACTGATCTCCATCCAACCCTCATCCATACTGGCGCAGTCTGCCCCATCCTGTTCCTATCAGCCGGACGGCAGTATCGTTTGCACCATCGGTGGGGGGAATGAAGATGGTGGCGGGGATGATGGAGGTGATGGAGGCAGACCAGCCGACCCTGGAGGCGGGGACGGCGGAGCTTGCACACCCGGCGAACATGTGACTTGGAAGGTGTTCGGGTTCGATCCGGCATCGAAGACATGCGATGCATTTCCAATGCGGGTGGATAACTGCACCGGACAAGCAATCGCGATCGCTGGCGATCCTGTGTATGATATGCCTTGTGATCTGCCCAATGCCAATCCGCCGCAACATCCCTGTACTTCCTTCTCCGTAACGGCTGGCGGGATCACCTGCGCCAATAGCAGCTGGAACATCACAGCACGGGTGACCTTTCCCGAGATCTATCTGGATGTGCGACCCTATCCGGCAACCCTGGTGCGCTGGCCGACCATAGTTCGAAATGGCGGCATGCCAGAGTCTTCCGGGTCAGGCGGTGTGAAATATGTCTCCAACGGTGGCGGTTCCCCCGGCAATCCACAGGTGGGCGACTGGCAGAATCTACGTCTGACCCTTACTCTACAACCAGCGGGTCCCATGTTTGTGACTCTTCCCCTCATCGGAGACCTGATGTTAGCCAATGGCGCATCCCAATCCATGCATTGGGAAGTACCATCCCATCCGTCTGTCGGCGGAAGCACCCTTGCCGGCAGTGTCAGCGGGCTGGATGAACTTCCCGGAGACATGCCCTTATTTGTTGGCCATGGGCGTGCTCCGTACAAGTTGTTCTGGGAATTGCGTTATCAGGAATATGAAGCGATCGAAGGCTGTCTTCCCGGACCGAACAGTAGGGGCAATTACAACTGTGGCGGTGGAACCGGGCATCGCGGCATTACAGGCTATGAATGGCGAAACCGTTCCAGCGGAGGCGAGATCCCGCCTTCCGCCGTGGCAAACCTGCCTTCCGGGAGAATGGCGGACATCAACAACGATGGCACACCGGATGCTTATTGGGATACCAACCTGACCCTCAGACGGATGGACGAATCAGGGAGTATCAGCAACCCCAACTACCAGCGTTCCTGGAATTGGGGCGGGATCATCCATTGGGCGGTGCGTGAAGGGCAGGGACAGATCGGCTGGCCGGGGCAGTAAAAGATGGACAATAAATGGCAGGTTTTGTGACGTAAACCTGCCATTTATTGTCCATTCCAATGTTCAATCCGAAAAAAGTCCCAAACGGACTATTCGATTAACCAGGCAAGGATCGTACCATCATACGAACCGCTGAACAAGATGGCTCCATCTGGGGAAAATTCCAGAGCATATACCAGCATGGAGTGTCCAGAAAGAACATATTCTTCCTGCCATGAAGATGTATCCAAGAGGGTTATCGTAAAATCCCACGATCCACCCCGTACCAGATAACGTCCGTCCGGCGAAAAACGAATGGCGTGCGCACCAATTGGTAGAGTCTTGACAGTCCTTTGTTTTTCCACATCCCACACGATAATCTCGCCATCCGAAAACCAGCTTGCTGAAGAGGATGCCAAATATCTACCATCCGGTGAAAATTCCACATCCTTCACTCGATCTGTATAAGATGTTATCTGGTTTATTACCGCTCCACTCTGAACCTCTATGATGGAAACAAAGTTTTCCCCATTCCTGCGGTTATGAGCAACTGCCAGATACATGTCGTCAGGCGAAAACTCAAGATCGGCGATTCCGCCTGTAACGAAGAATCTGGATTTCCGGGTGTATTGAGCATCCCTTATTTCCACCCCTCCGGCATCAGTCCCTATCGCCAGAATCTCCGCATTATGTGAAACAGCCACTGCGCTATTGGCATAACATGCCTTGCCATCTCCCCAGGAGCCTGCCTTGATAAGTGAGTAATCACTGGCATTTACCACAAAAAAGCCTTCATTGCATGTCACGCTGATAAATCTTTCGCCATCCGGGAAAAAACGCACATCTTCAACCCTGTGATACCCTCCCTGGTCGATAAGTGCGGCTGAGTTGCTTCCCAGATCCCATGCATATAATCTGCCATCATCTGCACCGCTGATTAGCTGCTTTCCATCCGGTGAGACTGCAAGACTTGAGACATAACCACTGTGTCCTGTGTGAGTGTTCTCAGAGATCTTTTCCCGAGTATTCATATCCCATATCGTAATGGAATGGTTTGCAGTTGCAACAAGAAGATGATCCTGTGATGGGGAGATTGCAATACTTGCTACAGGTTCTCCATTTCCTTCAAATTCATTCACCTTGAGGAAAGAACCGGTTTCAAATTCCAAAACCCTGCCATCTTCATACCCGGCATACAACCACTTTCCATCCTGAGAAACGACAAGCACGGTCGGGGAAAGTTTTTCAGGATGTTTGTATTCAGCAACACGCTCATCTTTATCGACATCCCAAATCGCGATTGCATTTTGAGAACCCTTAATGGCAATCAAAACACCGTCCGTTAGAAACACCCCACTTCCCTCAAAGTTTCCTGTTCTAATAATTGCAAGCACATCCCCGGTTTTTAGATCCCACACCATTGCGTTGTTGCGACGTCCAACCGCCATGATGCGATTCCCATCCGGGGAAAAATCAATGGAATAAATAAAATCAGAATATCCTGTCAACGTTTTGACCAATCTCAATGATTGCATATCCCAAATGAGAATATCTCCATCCCATGTACCTGCCGCGATCCATTTCCCATCCGGAGAAAACCGAACGCGACCAACATTATTCTCTGCAACAAGTTCGCCAATCCTTTCGCCCGTTCTTGCATCCCAAATCTGCGCGCTGCTTTCCCTCCAGGAAGTTCCTGTTGCCAGCACTGCACCATCTGGAGAATAGGTTACACTCTGCACCCACTGCCCACTGGAAATTACATACTGAACATTATTTGTTTCGAAATCATATACCGCAGCACCAGAGGACGATGCAAGGGCGTAGTTTTTTCCATCCGGGCTGATGGCAACCTCATTCAAAATCCCGTTTCCAAAACGAGCGTACGCCTCAAGTGGAACATGCATGCCCACTTTGGTGGGCGCAGGCACTGCAGTCATGGTGGCGGTTGGTACGGGCAAAGTAGTGCTGGTGGATGTAGGGATCACAGGCACTGTGGAGGTAGTAGGGGCACTGTTAGTTGGGGTAGAACAGGCTGCAAGTACCAGGGCAATAATCACAAAGGGGGCGATTTTCCTCATTGAACCTCGATGTATTTTGTGGATATTGGTTGATATTCTGATGATTATATGTTCTTATTCAAGAGTGATTAATAGTACCATCTCTATTCCTGCTTAATGAATTTCTTTTCTCAACCTCCCTCTTCAGAAAAATGGTGTTTATCAAAACAACCTGGCCTTTATAGAATGTGTTTGAGCGGGATTGAGCACTGTTTGGATGGCCCGATCCAGAAGCTTGTAATAACGCTTTGTATCCAACTTTCTGGAGTCCAAGGTCTCCTCCAGTTCCCAGGCATGGACTCCAGACTCATTATGTGCGAACAGGAATTCCAATGACTGACCGGGAGCGAACTGCCTGCCGTGTACCTGCAGCTGCCGGGCGGCGCGTGCCGCTGGGGAGGGAGTCTTGTAGGCTTCAAGTGTCCGACTTAACCTTTGGCGAATGAGCAATTCTCCCAATGGAACACGTCCGATTCTGAGATCACGTTTTGCACCCTCCACCAACCTCATAACATCCGGAACGCGGCCGGCAAACTCACGTGGAGAGTTTGCATGTGCCAGAATTTCCAGTGCCTTCAATTGAGTCTTTCGCACCCACAGGGTTGTATCCCTTCTACGCAACTCGATGCCCCGATATTTGAGCGATCCATCCTGAAAGGCGCCAAAGTATTGGTTGGGCACAGGCACACGCGCATCCCGCTTGGAAGCCAGGAATGCGACCCACTTGAAGACTCCCTCCAATGCAATCGGGATGCCTGTTTTCTCCTCGATGGCATTTATAAGTGGCGTAAAGTCGGATGATTTATGGAAGCCGTCCTGTTGAACGAACAAACAATCCACATACATATGCAGAACCGTAAAGCCCATGTCTTCCGCCACCTCCTTGGCTTGCAACATCAACTCGCGGCTCATAGCCGTCACGGCTTCATGCGACTCGATCTTTCCAAAGCGGGCGTTCTTGTATCCCAAATATCCAAAGCACACCACCAACAGCCACTTGAGCGCCGAGGCCCGCGCCTTGAGAATTTCAACCCTGCAATCGCGAGGATCAAGATCGATGAGGATATTCTTGAGTCTTAATCTTTTTTCCAGCAATGGGCGCAGAGTTTTGGGTATCAACCCCTCCGACGCATCTTCTACCCCAACGGTTTCCGGGGAAATATTGTGTTTCACCATGATGGCAGGATACATGGAAGAGAAATCGATCTGTGCCACATTCCCATGCAATCCGATGAGGGGCTGATAGATCAGCCCGCCATGATCGGCGCGGATCAATTCAGATAAAGTCTTCGTCCCTTCAACCTGTTGCTTTTGAACAGGGACCATGATGTTGTTTTGCAAGGCAGTCAGCATCTGCATGGCAGTGATTCCTGCACCAGGAGACTTACGCGCCATCTCCTGTACCCCAATGCCTGTGACGCGCGCCTGTTCCATCGCGCCTTCCAATCCGTACTCGCCGAAGGACATGGCATTCTTGCGGTCGATGTGCCAGCGCCCAAACAGATGTGCCTGCGCCCCGCGATAGGTTACCTGACCATAGGCAAAATAACTGTCTGCCTTGCGCATCATGACCTGTCTGCCCTCATCGCGATTCGGACGCAACTCTATACCAGTTTCCTTGGACCATGTACTCAATTGTGGAAACAGCCAGGTATCGCCGTAATCTGTCAGGATCAGGTCAGGGTCGATGCGCTGCAGATCGGCTTTCAAACTGATCAGGAATGACCTTGGCGATTCAAGCGAGAGGCTGTATTCCCTTTGGTTGTACTTCACAAGTAGTTTTTGGGGGTTCCGAACCGCTGGATTGCAGTTCGGTGCAAGCGTCAAAATGCGTAATGGGATGGGAGACGGATCGATCTCCCAGGGTGCGGACAAAGGTTCAATGAATTGGACCCGCTCATCATCCAGATGGACGCGGCAACGCCCCAACAAATGCATATCAGTCTGTGCAATAAAACGCAGGGTGATGGGAATGTCCGCATCGTAATAATCCAGGGCCGGGAATTGCCATTGCAGATCCCCGAACAGTTTTTGGATGTTTGCCGGATCCGGCGTGGTGACTGCCATCACGTCCCGTTCGCCAAGGAATAGATCGTGGCGGACGGTTCGTTCCAACCTAACGTTCTTCCCCCTCAAATATTTCCACGCCTGCCGCAATAGGGGGAAGTCACCCGCCGCATAAAAGGTGATGTCAAAATCCATGCGCAAGCGCAGGCGCTGATCGCCATCTGTCAGCAGCCATAAGGTGGCTCCATCCTCCTCTGCATATATATCCAACAGCCAGCCGGTTGATTCATTCATGTCTCTTTTTCAGTTCATCGAGTTCCTGTTGAAGAACGGTGATTTCCTTGGCTTGCTCCAATAGCATCGCAAGCAGAGCTGTCTCAAAGGGCAACAGAGACTCCGCCTGCCCGATGGCGGCGATATGCCGACGCGCGGCAGCAAAGAGACCATCGAAGACATACTGATCACTGCGGCGCAAGGTGCGTCGAAATGCCGACAGGTTGGCTTCGGTTTCGTTTAGTAACTGGGTGATGGTGACGAGAGTACGACCCATATCATTCAGAAGAGCGATGGTTGGGTGGGGCGGCAGACGGGCACTTCCTTGATCATCACTTCATCCGCCTGTCTGCAGACCTGCTCAAGCAGGAAACCACGCTCCTCTGCGAGGGGTGGGGCGAGAGTCAGAACCACAGGACCGGATAACACGAGGCGTTGGATCTGACCCAGGCAGGATTTCAATAATCGATCCGCCTCGTGAATTGACACATGATCGTCATAAAAAGTGTTCAGCAGATCCAGGACCACATACGGTTGGCTGTGGTAGGGAGTGGAACACAACAAGGTGTTCATCTCATAGCAGGTAAAGGCACGCCGACTGAACAACCGGTTGGCGGCTGTTGAAATATCCACCGTTTTTCTGCGCAGGAATGTGGCAACCTGATACGGACGATACTGGTTGCCGCCATCCAGGATGGTGACTGCCCCACGCAAGCCGAGTTCGGCAATTAGGGTCATGCTTTCGGTGCGGGCGGCGTCTGGTGCGTAGACCACGATCAGTTTGCCGGTCTTTAGTGCGGGAAGGATATCCATGCGGTGAGAATACAGGTATCCCACTATAAATAACAGCCCCCACCTGGGGGTCAGATGGGGGTGAAATGGGGGTACTAGATGTTGGGAGGGGGATGGCGGAGTCCCTATTGCTGGCGTTCCCACTCGCTGAAATCCCAATGAGACAATAGAACGCGCAGATCATTGCGCTTGTGTACCTTGAATTTGAAAAATGCAGTCCTGAGGCGATCCTTGACCGTTTCAGGCGAGATGTGCAATCTTGCCCCGATCTCACGGTTGGTATAGCCCAGACACACCAGTGCAGTCACATCCTTTTCACGCGGGGAAAGCGCTTCCCACGTGTTCCAGAGTCTTTCATTGGCTGTGTATTGGGTCAGACCTGCGGCCAGGATATCAGGGATCAACTCAGTTTCAGGACGGCCTTCGTCAGAGGATAGGGTGGAAAGCGTGGTGTGCAGGCTTTCACTCGCATCAAAATGGTAGGTTCGAGGACCGGGCGTAGGGCGCAAGCCTATCAGGTACAGAAGACGATCCCAGATAGACATACATTAGAATAATAACAGAACAAATGTTCTTTCGTCAAGTTCATGCCTTTCTGACGCCAAAAGTCATCCATTTCCCCTCTGTTATTTGTCTAATGTTGAAGGAGATAATCATGAGAAATCCAGAAAACATGGGGAGGTTTTTTACGAATGGCGAAGAACTCGCCAATATTTGGCGAATTGGCGGTCGTTGGAATGACGCCTTATGCCTGTTGAATGGAATGCTACCTGTAGCCACCGAGTTGGGACACTACATCCTTTCGAAGTTGTGGCTCCTGGTCGCAAAGACCCAGACAGATTGTGCAATGTTTTCCGGTTTTGACACCTTGGACGAGCGGCAAAATGCATTGGAATTGGCCATGAAAAACGCGGAGGCTGCCGGAGACTCATCCCTGCTGGCGGATGTCTGGGCTGCCAAGGGATTCTCGATCCACATCGCCTATCTGGACAGTGATCGACGGGAAGAGCCTGGCGAGGAACTTGATCTTTTTGAACGTGCGTTTCAACAACGAAGAACTACTGGGCAGACTCATGCCATGGCCGAATCCCATTTTTTTATGGGGTTATTCTTCGGAGTTGTCCGTCGCAATCATAAAGTGGCGCTGCCGTACTTTGAAGAGGCATTTCGACTGGCAGAGAGCGTTGATGATAAGATCATTGCCTCGTACGCCATCCGCCATATCGCTTTTGCCCATCATGCCAACGGAGATCTCAAGGGAGCCCGTCAGGATTTCGAAAAATCACTACAACTGCGTGAGCAGGCAGGGTTTATACCCGGCGTAGCGATGGCATGGACAGCGCTCGCCTCATTGGATGACGAGCTCGGTAATACAGACCAATCCATTGAGGGGTTTGAAAATGCGGAGGTTATCTTTGAGACCCTGGGGGCTACAAAGCATTTGAAGCAAGTAAAAGGCGAATTGGAACGATTGAGATTCAAGAGATTTTCATAAATTCAACGTGTAGTTTTTTCGCCTAGTTCAAAGAGGAGTAAAAATGGACCGAACTCATGTATTTAAACAATTGGAAGAAATCAGGGAAGGCACTTACGAGCGATTATCAAATCTGACCCAATCCCAACTTGACACCCGCCCGCTACGTTCAAGGCAGGAGGAAGCCTGGTCATTGGGGGAAATATTCATGCACATTGCCATAGATGAAGTTTATCTTCGCGAAATGATCTCCCGTCCCCTTCGCGAAGGGATTCTTCCGCCTGTTGGCATTACCTTTCTCCCCCCACCGCCACCTTATGGCGTGGATAAACAGACGATACGATTCTGGCTGGAACGCGCGCGCTCACAGACCCGGGGATATATTAAGGATTGGCCTTTGCAATGGGACTCAGACCTGCGTCATGCCGGAAACCTTGAGCCCATGAATGCGCTGGAGTGGCTGCTTGGATATGCCGGGCATGAAGCATCCCATCACCGCCAAATCGATGATCTGGTCAAGCGGCTTGCGAGTGAATGACAATGCCTTATCCTTGTAGTAAAGTAGTACCATCCATACCCATCAACTCACTAGAGGTGTTCTGAATGCAACCCCATACGTGGAAAGGTCTAATTAAGAAAGTTACACTGACCATAGGTGCTCTCTGGGTTACTCTTGTTCTGTGGGGATCACTCTTTGCCTGGAGGAAGGTTCCGGAATATATCCCTGAGGGGAATGCCATCTTACCTCTACCCATTATGAGCAGCGAAGAATATGGACGTTTTATCAATACACATCCGCGTCCGTATATTTTCAGAATCGAAACTGATAATGGTGGAGGAGTGTTGATCTTCGGAGCAGAACATACCAAGAATCCAAACGACCCTCAAATTAATCAAATCGAGAACGAGTGGGTTTCTTTTGCCCCCACCGTTGCATTGGTGGAAAGCAGGCTTGGAATAATGTTTCCCGGATTGATGGACCCGGTCGAGACATTTTCCGAACCTGGTATGGTTCATGCGCTGGCACGGGAAGATGGAATTCCGACTTATACCTGGGAACCACCCACTGACATTATGATGGAGCGATTGCTTGCCCAGCCATTTACACAGGAACAGATCGCTCTTCGTGTGGTGTTGGGTCCGGCATTTTCCGCAAGGCGGTTTGGGACCGCAGAAGACTCGGAAGTGATCGTAAAGGAGTCGCTTCAGGATAAGAAGGATTGGCGCGGCATCGAGGGCGTCTTTTCATCCATTGAAGATGTGGACGCAGCATGGACAGACTATTTCCCCGAAGGTCCGGATTGGCGCGATGTTTCGGATGAATACGGACTGCCAGGGTTCCTGGGCGAAATCGAGACGAATCTACCGCGTGACGAACACTTCATCCAGGTGATCATTGAACTGGTCGAGCAGGGAGAGCGGGTATTTGCGATTGCCGGTCTCAGTCATGCTGTCAAAATCGAACCCGCCCTGCGGGGATATTTTGCCGATCACCCTTGATGAACCGCTCATTCTTTATGGGTCTCTGCCCAGTTTGGCGTGTTTTCCATCAAATAATTGTGTACGTGTGAGCAACTCCCGTCAAGCGGGTTGATATCCTTGATGAACTGCATACGCAACTCCACCAATTGAGGGTTGGAGGAAATTTGCCTGCGAATCTTTTCCGCGTTTCTTTTTGCCTCCTCCTCCTGTTTCGGGTTGAACAATCCATTCAGAGAGGAACATTGATAGCAGACCCCCGACTGATTGATGAAGGCGCAGCGGTTTTCAAAGACCTCCGTCAGCGTTTTCTTGCCGTAGGTCAGGGCGTGTTTTACCATTCCTTCGGTAAACCCTGTTGCATCCTGAATCTCGATGACCGAGAAGTCATAAAAATATCGCAGCCAGAGACAGATCTGCTGGGGCAGGTCCAGGGTCTTCACCATACACTGGAAGCAGAAATCAACATGCTCCTGCATTTCAAAACGCGCATCAGGGCGGCTGTTATGGACATCCATCAGGCGCTCCATGAGGGTTTCGGATGACATGTGGGCGGACTCTCCCCTGTCCTGATAATCAACAGCCCAGCGTTTTTGAACCCGATGGTGATTCCTGGCTTTATTGATGGCGATTGAAAAGACCCATGTTTTGAAAGAGGAGCGTTCTTTGAACCCGGCGATATTTTGTCGAACTGCGATGTAGGTATCCTGGGCCAGGTCTTCCGCATCCTGCCGGTTACAGGTCAAGCGATATAAAAAACCAACCAGTTTTCCCTGCATATCCATGAATTCCGTCTCGTAAGGGAAGTTCTCTAAGGGGTTGTTCATAAGTCATCCTTTCACATGAATATCGAAACCCATGTCGTGAAATCATCCATTTTGGCATGCTTGTGTGTCTAATTATTTAATAACTGAAACCGTATGGGTTTCAGGAAAATCCGTTAGAAAAGGAAAAACCATGATCATTGCCGTTCTAACCGCAACATTTGCCTGGTTTGTCACTGCTGCAATCCTGTTCTTCAATCCGTGGACAGATCGAATTTACAATCTAACCGCAGGCGCGCCGGGGGTACGTGCCCTTCCAAAATCGCCACAAACCATAGTAAAAATCCTTGCTGCCATCCTTGTTCAATGCATCCTTTGGGCACTGTTATATGACATCCTCAAACCTGCCCTACCAGGGACCGGGTGGTTAAAAGGGCTTTCCTTCGGCGGAGTTTTGTTAACTTTCAAAATGATCCCTCGCGAAATTGATCGCTTGCTTCTCAGCACGTATCCACTGCAACGGCTGCAAATCGAATTTTGGATTGGGGCCGTCTGCTGTTTTGTGGTGGGGATCGTTTTTGCATTGATCCTCATATAGTCCAGATTGGATGCTTGCCTATTTTAGCACAAGTGTTCTTATTTATTTCAAAGGAGATGACATGAAATTAGGAACTTTTTCACTCAGTTTGACCGTTGCCGATATCGAGAAAAGCCAGGCTTTCTATGAATTGATGGGCTTCAATGTGATCGATGGAGGACACATGAATGATGGCTTTCGGGATACCGATACCAGCAAATGGCGCATCCTTGAGCACGAGTCTGTAAAGATCGGTTTGTTCCAAGGGATGTTCGAAAAGAATATCCTTACGTTCAATCCACCCAATGTGCGCGCCCTACAGAAAATTCTAAAAGGCGGCGGCGTCCATATCTTTGAAGAAGTGGATGAGACCGGCAGCGGACCGGCTTCGATCATGTTCGAAGACCCGGACGGTAATCAGATCATGCTTGACCAGCCATAAACCACTACTACAGGAGATAAATATCCATGTCAAAGCGAAATATTGTCCATGTAGAGATCCCCGCATCTGATGTAAATGCTTCAGCGAAGTTTTATCAGGATCTATTCGGCTGGAAGATCGTTCCCATGCCCGAAATTGATTACACCATGTGGGAGGCGGGCGACGGTTCCGGCGGCGGTTTTCCACAGGTCTCCCCGGAAACACCGGCAGGTCGTGTTTTGGTCTATATTGCCAGCGAAAATATCGATGATGATCTGAAACGAGTGGCTCAACTAGGCGGGACGGTGTTGAAACAAAAAACTGAAATTCCCGGCACGGGTTGGTTTGGGGTCTTTCAGGACCCCACCGGGAACGCACTTGCATTATATACAGGCAAGAACTCTTAAGCAGTCAATCTTTCGCAACACGCATTTCATTCAGGTGAATAACACTATTCACCTGAATGAAATGATTCATGAAAGCTTTCGAAAATTATTAAAATTTGGAGAACAAGAATGGACAAAATCATCAACCTGGTCGTGGATTTGAAATGCGATATTGGACGCGCCTATGAACTGTTTACCAAAAAGAACGAACTTGAGGCGTGGTTGTGTGTAATCGCCGAGGTCGAAATGTTTCCCGGTGGTCAATATGAATTGTTCTGGGACCCGCAAGATCGGGAAAATAATAGTACGATTGGCTGCAAGATTACCGCTCTGGAAGCCAATCAGTTCATCTGCTTTGAATGGAAAAGCCCAAAACAATACAAGCATTTTGCGAACCATGCCGACCCGCTGACCCATGTGGTTGTTTTCTTTCAGCCTTCCAACCTGGGAACTATGGTGCGTCTGATCCACACTGGCTGGCGAAGTACAGCTGAGTGGGAGGAAGCGCGTTTATGGCAGGAGAAAGCCTGGAGCATCGCATTTTCAAGTCTTGAACAACAAATAAATAAGTAGCAAATCATGTAACCTTACGGAAAGAGGGTATTCTTCAATGGGGCATCGTGTCCAATCGCATTGAAGAATACCTTGCCATAAAAAAGGTTTGATTTTCGAGGTAGCAGAGTGGCGTTCAAGCACGTACTTTCGCATCTATCTGGCATTCCGTTTAGGTTATGGTTTGGAAATAGCCTCCCTTCTCGTCCCACTAATTTTTGGCAAAAATTATGCAGTTCTGCGTTACGTTTGCTGCATCCGGATGACTGATAATCTGTGCTAAAGCAATCCTACAAATAATGCGACGAACAGGGTGAGGGGGGCACCCTGAACGTCGCAACCATATTTTACCAAATATTCCGCTCCGTACAAAACCACTGTCGCTAATTCCAACCAAAGACAAAGCGACACGTTCCCCATACCCATCCATCCATCTCTATATCATGAGCAACCAATGACTTGGTTGCTCTTTTATTTACTTGCAGTCAGCCTGTATGACCTGCATACCCGCCGCATCCCAAACTGGTCCACCTATCCATTGATCCTTGCAGGTATGCTCGCTCACTTCCCCGGACATGTGGATCTATGGCTGGCATGTTTTCTGCTGCTTTCCGCCTGGGCAAACGGCTGGATGGGCGCCGGAGATGTCAAACTGTGGATGGCAGTTCTATGGGCATTACCCGATTCCAATATTCCATCCCTGATCCTGCTTGTGTTCCTCTCCTTCCTAATCACAAGCATAATTCAATTCATCTGGAGATCCATTCAGAAGCAATCCTTCACCGGCACAAAATCTCCCGCCGCCTGGCGGGCGATTCCTTTTTTGTTGATGGTCTGGCATGTACACTGATCTTTTCCTTGCCATGCTCAATCCCAAAAACGCACGCGGGAATCCCATCCTGTCTGCCCTGCTGTATACCTTCTGCGCCGCCGCAGCACGCTGGTGGCTGACGGGCGTCGATCCAACCCCGCCATTTGATCCCGTCTGGAAGTCCCTCGAAGACCTTTCCACCGGCAGGACCCTGCTGGAATTCCTGACCGAGTACGGTTTCGAAAATCTCCTTGATGAGATCCGTTCCTACGTTGGCGAAGTCGAGGTGTATCGCACGCAGCACAGTAATCTCAAATCTCCGGAACTCATGCCGCTCTTTCGGGGCGGGACCATCCCCATCAGCCGCCGGTACGGTTCCCAGAACGCGATCCACAATCTCGGCGGCGACTGGCGCAACCTGTTTATCTATGTCCGCACCTGGGCATTCCTCGCCCACGACTGGCGCAAAGCCATGCAGATCGGGCGCGACACCGAATACAGCCTGAAGGCGGAAAAAGTCTGCCTGACTCTTGCGCCCGGTGTACGCATGCCTGTCCAATTCGATACCTGGATGTGGCAGGTTCAGGTAGGACATGTGGCGGAAACAAAGATCGGTTCACTCCTCCCCAATGGCGATCAGGATCAGCTGCGCTTTTCCCTGCTTAACCGTTGCACAACCCTGGGAAACCAGCCCTGGTCCAACACACCAGCCATCTATTCTTTAAACCGGGAAACCGGTGAAGCAAAGCATTTCGATCAGCTCCTTGCAAACCGGGATCTGGAAAAAACAGTGGAGTCCCTGTCCAACCTGGCGAAGAAGGGACCCCACCCACCGTTGAACGCCCTGCAACAACCATCGATCTGCAAACAATGCGGATACCAGCAATTGTGTTTTACAAGGAACCATATCTCCCAACATGCCTTGAAGGACCTATGAAAAAACTCCGTATCCTGATCCTCCTGACAATTCTCCTTGCCATCCTGTCCATAAGTGGAATGGGCATGTCTGCCACGCCCGTGTATGCATCCAACGCATCCCTGCTTCTCACACCCACGCCCACGATGACGATCACAGTCACGCCAACTCCCCCCACGGGAGGCGGCGGAAACACAACCACAACCACCATCTCACAGATCTTCAACCATCTGATCTTCCCCGCCGAAACCATTTCGGAAGCGTTGGCAGGCATCTTCGACAAAGCCGCTGACAAGGAAGTGCGCGCCATGAGCGAGGAAGTGGCGCGCTGGACCAGCGTGATCGGCGAGATCGTGCAGGCACCCAGCCAGGGCGATTACAGCACGGTGGCTCAATCCAGCCTGCCAGTTGCGGCAGCCCTGGCTCCCGCCTTGTTCCTATTGAGGCTGGCTTTATATCACTGGGGCAGATTGCTCGGCGATGATGACAGCGGATTACGGGTGATCGGTGATTGGGTCACTGCCGGAGTGCTTGCCCTTGCCTCCGGTCCATTTCTCGATCTTATCGTACGACTTGGCTGGTGGATGGTTGGGAGGGTGATCGGTGAAACCGGCGCGTTGGCGGTCAGTTTTGTGGAGAACACCACTGCCGCCTCGATCCTGCTGGGTCTTGCCAACCTGACCTTTCTTGGCAGCCTGTTCAGCATCGGACTTTCCATCGGTTCGTTACTTGCCATCGGCGGGATGTTGTTCGCCTTTGCCTCCGCCAATGCGGTTCTGTTCATCCTGGCCGTTCTCGCTCCCCCGCTTGCGATTGCCAGTGTATTGCCTCAGGCTACCTGGCTGCGTTCCTTGTGGATGAAGGCTGTTGTCCTGATCGCCCTGCTACCCATCGTGGCAGGCGGAGTTTTCAAAGCAGGCATGGCAGCCAGCACGTGGCTGGGACAACAAGGCATCCTGTCCGCCATCCTGCGCGTGATATGGCTTTGGGGAGCGACAGGACTTTTGCTTTCACTGGCGGGCATCCTCGGCAAAATGACCATCTCCACCACTGCAGACGCCTTTGGTGGAATGATCAAGGCGGCGCAGCAGATCGTCTCCATTGGTGCGCTTGCTGCCAGCGGCGTGGGGGCGGCGGGTGCGGGTGCAGTGGGCGCGGCAGGAGCAGCAGGATCTGGTGCATCTGCAACATCCGCTACCGCGGGCGGACTGACCGGCGCAGAAGCTGCAATGGGTCATCTCAATGCGGCGCAGCAATTGACACAACAAGCTGGAAACATGGAAGCAATGGGATTACGCGCCCCAGCCGCCTACAACCGTTCCCTGGCACATGGACATGAACTGGCAGCACGCCAGGCGGAATTGGGGGAACGGATGCAGCGCTTTAATGGCGCTCCACCCTCAGCACCTTCGGATGATTTTGGTTTTTCCCCATCCGTGAATGCCTCCATCCAATCCAGTTTCAACGGTTCCCCCCAGGAATTCCAGCAGGGGTTTCAAGCCATGTCCGCAGACATCTCTCAACATGGGATGGACCCGAATGTCTTCGCCGCTCAATACCCGCAGGAAACAGCGCAGATGACCCGCGCCTATCTGGATCATCCGGATGAGATCATGACCGCCCACAACCCCTTGCTGCGCGCATCTGAACTTGGAAATGCAACAAGGGTGAAAGAGATATTGACGTTTATGCCGAATAATCAAAACGAGGAAGAGGATCGTTCATGACCCTGACGGAAACCTTTGCATTGGTCTCCTTCTCCCTGTTCAGTTATGCCGATCTTCGTTATCGCCTGGTGCCGGGGATTGAAGTGTTTCTCCTGGGAACGATTCTTTTGACCCTCCCCATTACGCCCCTTCAGACCGGGATCGTATTGCTGGCATGTCTTTGGAGCATCTTTCGTAACCTATCCGGCTGGTTCGCCATACCCCTGTTGTTTTACCCACCTGTCTGGCCGGTGTTGTTCACCGGATATGGGTATCGTAAGGGCATCATCGGCAGGGCGGATCTGTTTGCAATTTCAGGACTGGCTTGTTTGTTTCCCCTACCTGCAGTTTTATTATCGTTGTTTGGGTTGGAACTTTGGAGACGGTCCTGGGTGCGAAGACAAACAGGATCTATCCCCGCTCTACCAGGCATGTTCGTTGGGCTCCTGGTGTATATTGCCTTCCATTCCACGCTTGGCTCGTAAAAGAATCACGATTTCCAATCGTTCAGCCAACGGACCTGACCAATCCATTCATCCGCACTTGTTTCTCGTAAGACACGGTCCAATACTAAAATCGTTTCATTCAATGTCATGCTTTTTTGAAATGCGAGAATGATACCGCCATGATTCGGATACAACTTGGACAAGGCAACAAAATCCCGGATGTTGTATGTGAAGATGGCACGTCCCTGCGCTGTTGCCCCCAATAACTGTTGCTCGTCGCTTGCATCCAACGGCATCCATTCTGTGGGTGTGCGCGTGACATCATGCCCGAGGTCAAGCAATGCCTTATGTAGGGATTTACTCGATGTATCCGCATCCAGATGCAAATGAAGTTTTCTACTCATCCCCTGGCTCCATTTGCGATTCCGCCTGAATATAGGCATCGATCTCAACTTGATGCGCCTCGTAAAATCCCTGGGCTTCCCTGACTTGCGCTTCGGTCAGGTCGTAATCTTCTGCAATTTCCGCAGGAGACCTATCCTCAGCCGCGATCACAATGGTTTGCACCCGAATTCCCGTCCCTCTCAGAACCGGAGATAAACCACCCGCCGTGCCACGACGATAAGTGATCCCCGGAAAATTTGGGTCATCCAATCCTTGAAGAAGTCCGCCAACTTTTTCAGCAACGGACCAAAGGATAAATTGGTTTAGCGAAACACCCTGTTTTTTGGCAAGGCGTTCTGCATCCCTTTTTAATTCATTTGGTAGATTGAGTGCATATCTAGTCATAGGTGCCTCTCGCTTATGATGTCGTATACGACATCATAAGCGATGTCTTTTTTTGAGTCAAGAAGTTTGTCGTCAATACCTCAAAGCGACACGAACCGCCATCCCCCATCCTTAATTGAATAATATACCTCCATGCCACGCTCTGGAACCTTGGGCAATCCCCAACCCTACACTCCCTTTGGTGTCTTCGCTGGTCTGCCCTTCTGGGGCGGCGGTGCAACTCTGCTTGCCGCAGCGCCAGGAATTGGAAAGACGTCCTGGCTGCTGCGCATGATCTATGAGGCTGCCTGTCTCCACATCCCTGCCGTCATCGGCTGCTATGAACATACCCCCGAGGAATTGCGCTTCCGCCTATACCGGCAGATGGAAGCATTTGTTTCCGGTCCACATGACCCAGCCTCACAGGAAAAGGTGGAGGCGGCCCTCGCACGCGCCAGTGAAGCGGTATTGCTGTCGCTCAACTCACGTGAGGATACAGTGCGCGCGTTGGAAGACATGCTAATCCATGATTACGCCTTCCCAGTCAAAGGACCCGCGCTGATCGCCGTGGATTACCTCAACCGTGTGCCTGTCGTTGGCTTGACCGGCATGATGAACGAAGAAGGTCGCAGTGGCGAAGCCGCCGCCGCGTTGCGTGAGATGGCGCGGCATCATGGTTGGGCGATCATCGCGGCAGCCGCCTTGAAATCCGAACGCTTCAATGACGGTGATGATCTGTCTGCTCTCCTGGGCGATGAACGAGTTCCTTATGAAGCGGATCGGGTACTGGTGGTGAATCGCACTGGCGATGTACGTGATTGTGGCTGCGCTTCGTTGGAAGTCCTGACCCTCAAAGACCGCACCGGACCGGCTCGGCGCTGGTCGATGCAATTTTGGGGTGAACGCTTCTATCCCGCGCTTGAAAATGAATTCCATAAACACGATCCGATGGTGTTGTCATGAGCGATATTTCCTCTTTGTTACTCGCCTTTCTGCGCGAAGCCTGGGTTGCTTTGGCAGGCGCTTTTGTCGCCTTCGCGCTGCTGGCGGGCATTGCCCAGATGTTGCGCGTGAGCTCCGCTTCTGTATTAGGTGCAAATCTGTGGGTTTGGGAATCCATCTCCGCCCTGATCTCCATCGTTGTACTGGGTTTGTTCGCCTTTCTCGGCATCCCGCAAATCGTGAACGCCCTGCAATCGACCCTGCCCAGTGCTGGTGGCTGTGGACCGATCAGCGAGTTGGGCACACTTGCATCGGAATTGATCGGCGGACTGGCAGCCCTGCGCATGTTGAAGGCAGCCTTCATCACAATGTTCTCTACTTCGATTGGCGGGGCATCTTCCTTCGCCAATGCACTCATCGAAAGCGGTGAAGCGCTCTTTGGCATGATCCTCGCCAGCGCCGCCATTCCACTGGCAGCCTGGTTCCTCGGTACTTGTTGAAATTTCAAAGGAGAAGATATTTATGTTCGATCCCATTATGGAACAGATCCTGTCCATCGCCCGTGACGCCTGGGCGTTCATGGCAGGACTCTTGATCGTCGTGGCACTGCTCGGTGGTCTGTATTACATCCTACAAGGCACGGCTGGCATGGCGTTCGGCGGCAGCCGCATGACCTCGATGGCGATCATTGGCGTGGTCGGTTTGATCATTATCGTTCTCTTCGCCTTCCTCTTCCTGCCACAATTGGGCGAGATGCTGAAAAGCTTCCAACCCAAACCACCGTTTTAGGAAAGCCATGTTCAACAACCGCGATCTTGGCATCCTCGGTGCCGGGGCACTCCTGGCAGTCCTGTGTTTATTCCTTCCGCTATCCTTCACTGGAAAGGTGGTGATCGGTTTTCTGGTATTGGTCGGGTTCATGGCGTTGGCGCTTCTGCGCCTTGGACCCGACCGCGTCCCGCCCGAAGTCTGGTTTATGCGCCGCTTTCGATATTCGATGCAGACCCGGCAGTATGTCAATCAACAGGCAGCCTCCCGTAAAACCGAAGGCAATCCACCTCCGCCCAAACAAAAGACACAGCATCCAAGTATGGAGCCTGAACGTCCTGCTCCATACTATCAACCACAGATGCCGCAAGCAACCATGCGACCTGTTGACCTCGCATGGAACGAAGTCGGAGTCTATCCGCTGTTGACTGTCCTGCTGGGAGTCGTGGGCATTTACTTCACCGTTTGGCTTGCCAACGGCGGCGCGCAGGAACTCGCATTTTGGTTTGTATGGAGATAACATGATCACATTGATTTCAATCATTGGCGCATTGGCGCTGTCTGCCATCCCCATTGCCTTTGGCTGGCGTCGCACGGTGGATGAAGCGGGCATGGCACGTGCAATGGGTATTGCGCAACCGAAGAAAAAATTCGATCCCGAAAAGTTTGCACGTCAGACTGGAACAGGATTGGCGTTCAATCAGATCGCTTATGGCTTTCTGGCATGGGTTGGTGGTGGCTTGGCAGGCGGCATGTTCCTCGGACTCTTTCCCGCGATCCTGTTTGCGATTGCCGGTGGTTTGTTATATGCGGGCACACTTTCGGATAAACGTCAGGAATTTCGCTTGAAGCAAGCCAAGGATATTTTGCGCGGATTGGGTGTTGTGGAGACTCTGCTCTCACAAGGCAAGCCCTTGGGAGATGCGCTCGACGATGCCGCGCAAGCAGTGGGTCCCGATGGCAGGATGGTCTTAGGTGATCTAGTTGTGCGTTTACGGACTGCACCTGCTGATGAAGCCGCACTTGCTGTGCGCGAATGGACCACCGCCTGGGACAATCCCGCCGTGGATATTGTCGCTACTTCATTACTCGCTTCCATCGAAGGACGTATCGAGATCGGTCCATTGGTGGCGTCCTTGAGAAAGACTCTTGGGACTGTAGTGGAAGTCTTATCCCGCGCGCGTGCCGCCGCCAAAGGTGTGGAATGGCAGGCACGATTCCTGGCACTCTTCCCTCCTGCCGTGTTGGTCTTGATCGCCATCACGACACCCGAAGTGGGGAGGTTGTATTCCGGCAATCCATTGTTTCTCTCACCTGTTATCCTAGGCTCAGGAATTTCCTACTGGCTCTCCATGCGCATGATCCGCAATGGACTATCCATAGAAGCCTCGATGGGCTTGCAAGCCGGGCAGCAGGGTGAGATCCGTCTGGATCGGCTGGGACGGGTCTTGTAGTGAAAGGCTTGTTCCGATTTTCCATTGCCTTGATGACCGCTCCGCTTCTATGCGGGGCGGCTTTGGTGGTGGGTTACGTCATGCTGGTGGTCCTGACCATTCCGCAACTCCCGGCATGGGCGCAGCCCGGTGTCGAACAATGGCTGTTCGATATCCCCCAGTATGCAGAGACCAGCGACAACGGTTCGTATGGCAATTCGCTTCCATCCGGAATGAGCGCTGTTCCCTTCGATGGCTATGTTGGACCCGGTTCTGATATCTATGGATTACCCCTGGTCGGTCCCATTCCGCATTGGAGTGATTGGTATGACAAACCTTTGCTTGGTTGTGTCTTTCAGGACCCGCATTACCGATCCCATACGGGCGCAGACTTCCCAGTCAACGAAGGCACGCCCATTCATACAACCATCGCAGGCAAAGTCGTGTGGGCGGGCTCAAACGGACCCTGGGGTAATCTGGTTGTGGTCGAGAACAATGGCTATCAGGTGTGGCTGGCACATCTGAGCAGCGTCCAGGTTGTGGAAGGGCAGATCCTGAATTACGGTGATGAGGTGGGATTGAGCGGCAACACCGGCAACAGCACCGGTGCGCATTTGCATTACGGCATTCGCCAGAAGACGGGTGAACAAAACGCTGTTTGGCTCAATCCACAGAATTTCTTTACTGAAAATGAATACATCTACATTGGATGTTCGGATTAAACCATGACTGTTCGACTAGGTGAAGTAACCTTCTCCGATTGGATCAGCCTAAAATATGAAGGCGGTTTTACCGACACTTTCATCTTCGATATTGACGCCTTGAATGGTCTCCCGCCATTTGGGTATCGTCCGCTCTTGCAGCGATTGGTTGCCGAGTTGGATAAAAAAAGACCTGGCGCGTCCCTTTGGATCCGTGTGACATCTCCCGGGGAATGGTATCTGATGGAAGTAAAACGTTCCATGACTCGTGGGCTTTCCATTCCATATGTTGTCACTTCAAAGGACAAGACACCGGATTATCACAGTTTCTCTTTTGGTCCAAGATTATTTTCTCCTGCACTCCCTCGTCCACCCAAGGTGAACGATGAGTTCTCCCATTTCTCTCGCGAAGAGTTGAAGTGTCTCCAGCTTCTGACCCGAAACCGGAAAGGAAGCCTGGAGGAAATCGCTTCTCTGGCGGGCCTTCCTGAAACACCAACCCTTGATGTTTTGCAGGGGCTTCAAAAGAAGAAAAAGGTGATATTCAAACTTGGCGAGGTGTTCCAAAAGGACATCTCGAAGCCAAAGAAAATGGATCCGTACTGGATGTGGCATCCGACCCGCAAGGGAGTATCTGCTGCCTTGCGCAGTTGGGGGGCGTCAAAGGGAGTGGATTTTAGTGGTATGAAGGAATTGAGCCAGCACTTAATCGGGACTTCCCACAGGACGAATTCCCGCAGGTGGCTGGCATGGCTACGATCTGCCTACCCTCACGCCGAGATTTGGACAGGCTGGAGTGAAGTGAAGATTCCTGGAACTTCTGTGCGTCCAGATGCCCTTGCCTGGGGACGTATCCAAGGCTTTGAGACCGTGTTCTGGTTGGAAGTCGGGGATGACCATAAGAAAAGAAGGAAAATCGAGGAGATCACAAAAAAACGGTTATCAGAAGCATGGCGATTCTGTCGAGAGACAGGTACGCGGCTCGTCTATGCCTCCATCAGCCTTAACTGGGTCCATGAGGCTGTAGCCTGGACATGTACCAGCTTGCCTGTCGGGGTGGCTGTGATCCTTGGAGACCGTAGAATGGCTGGAAGATTGCCTAGCGTGGAATGGGGAAGGGTCTCCCGTCTCTCCAGCTGACTGACGGGCAATGAAACCGCCTCCGGTTCTGCCAATTTCAGATGATTCGCAATGATCAACTTCTGGCTGTCATGTCTTGCATCTGCACTTTCTGCATGGGGGGCAAAGACGCTGGGGTCACTTCACCGAAATTTTATATCAATCCTCAATCTCTTCATCGGAAAAATTACCTATGAGGGTGGATTTGGGATAGAATAAAGTCAGCGCTTCTCATTTGGCACGAATTTTCTTTTGCCGCCTAAAACTAAGAACCACTACGTGGTGGATTGACAATTTGCTTATGGCGCACTTTTTCATCTCCTATTCACGCAAAGATACGGAAATGGTCGAGAAAATAGTCGACGCCCTCTCGGCGGACGATCTCCTGCCTTGGATCGATTGGAAAAACATCCCCAAAGGTGAAGAGGTTCAATTGGAGATTCACCAAGCGATCGCGGAGGCGGATGTTTTTTTGTTTTTTGTTAGCCCTGATTCCGCCCAGTCCAGGTGGTGCATCGAAGAAATTGATCATGCTGCGAAAAACAGGAAACGAATCCTCCCCATTGTTGTTCGTGACGCCGATCTCCAAATCATCCACCCCGAAATCTCAAAACGAAATTGGGTTTTCTGCCGCGAGGGGTTGGACGATTTCAACAGGGCGATTGAGGAGACGCGCAAAGCCATTTTTACAGATTATGAATGGCTGAAATTTCATACTGAATTACAAATAAAGGCGCTTAAATGGGAGCAGAAGCGAGATAACAGTCGGCTTCTGCGTGGAAAAGAACTACGGGAAACCGACAAACAAATTCATAGAACGAATATCCCAAGAGATCCAGTGGCGACTGATATCCAGCGTCAATTTGTATTAGCAAGTATTAAGCACGAAGTTGTAACAAGACGATTGCTGGTCGCCTCATCGGCAGTGATACTTTCGATCATATTGGTCTTGACAATATGGCCTTTTTTGAGCAGAGAACAGGCAATTCCCGGCAATTGGGTTTCCATTCATGAAGGAAGTTTCAAAATGGGCATGGATCCGGAAGAGGCGGATTTTGTATATTTTTTATGCAGTAGAGATAATGTAGTACCAGATAATTGTTTTTTTACATCCGAGGAATTGCTTGGGTTCGCCGGAAAACAAGATAATGCATTCCTGTCCGAATTTATGATAATGGACAATGAAGTGACGATCGCTCAATACCAGCAGTGTGTGACGTCCGGTTTCTGTCAACCGCCAGATAACTGGACAAAAGGCGCAAATAGCCCAAATGAGCCAGCAACCAATTTGAACTGGCTTGATTCAGCGGCTTACTGTACTTGGCTTGGCGGGCGTTTGCCGTCGGAAAGTGAATGGGAAAAAGCCGCTCGCGGACCCAATAGTAGTTATTTTCCGTGGGGCGATGAGTGGGATAACCAAGCTAATCTTGAAAAAGATACCGTCCAAAGGATTGATGTGTTTGCAGAAAGCGACATTAGTGATTATGGCGTCAAAAATATGGCCGGGAACGTGCGGGAGTGGACTGCTAGCGAACGTCCGCTACAGCGCCTTCCAGAGTTCAAGAATCTCTTCCTAATGCCAGAAGATTATGTGTCTGGCATGGAAATTATCCTGCGCGGTGGGGCATGGAATAATGATCGTTCAGCAGGAATCACATCAAATGTGGGGTGGCTTGATGCATCGCTTTGGCGCAATAATATTGGTTTTCGATGCGTTTGTCCCGAGGGTCAAACTTGCGAAAGCCCGTGGGATAAATGGTGGGTATGGTTTGGCGATTATTAACTCGCTCGCTGGCCTATGAGATTTTTGGCATGTTCCTTATCTCATTGGGGATCATGCTTGGTTTTTTGGCAGGTATTCGCTTCGTCAGACAGGTGGTTGACGATGGGTTAGTGCAACAATCGCCTTACTTGATAATTGCCGACACGCCAGTTTTTGAATTGCCCCCTGCCACACACCTCCCCACGTTAACACCCACGCCAATTCCCACCGCAACCCCACCGCCATTACCCGCCATCAGAATGTTTATACCAGCCATAGATCTGAACACAAGCATCACCGAAATATTTCCAACAGAAATCCTGAAAAGAAGTGAAGGAAAATTTATATGGGAGCCTCCAGGCTTTGCAGTTGGTCATTTCGAATCTAGCGGAAAACCGGAAGAGGGTGGCAATATCGTTTTTATCGGCCACAATAACACCCAGGGTGAGGTATTTCGAGATCTGGATCATCTGACAATTGGAGACGAGGTAATTCTGTATACAGTAGAGAAGGAATTTCATTATTATGTTCAGAAAATAGTATTTGTCCCCTATCTTGGATCTGAAGAACAAGGCGATGCGGCATTGCAATCCTATTCTTCCCCACAAACAGCCGAAACTGTCACTTTAATATCCTGTTGGCCATATGCCACGAATTCGCACCGCATCGTTGTCATTGCCATACCATCTTCTGATAGGGAGAAGAATGACCAATAAAGGATCAACGCGAAAACTGCTCCGCAGTCTTCCGGAATTTCGGCCTTTATCAGGTCCTGAATTGGATACCTTCATCGATACGATGATTTGCAAAGAATATGTACCTGGCGACGTGCTTTGGCGAACCCGAATGCAGCTCGACCTGTTTGTTATCATCCAAACGGGTGAAATTATTCTTGAACACCACCTACATGGTTCCGTGATTCGTTCGGTTAAACTAAAGTCCGGGGACTATGTACGACCGTTTGAGCTAAGGACCACAAGAAAACATTCCTTTATTCTTGCCCGGGCTGTCACTGATGTTCGATTATTGGTTTTACAAGTAAATCGAACTGGGGCTCTACGGTCAGATTTAACCTCAAATGATTATTTCCATCAGACGCAAAAACAATCTCGATTCTCGCATTGGCGCAGATGGTGGTTCGCCTGCGTTGCCATGCTGATCTTGCTTCTATCCTGGAATGATGGAATCAGAATAATATCCGGAGCCCTTTATTTGGCAGCCAATCCAGTGGCCCAGTCTAATTTTGAACCACAACAAAACCTAAATCTGCTTAAGCGCATCGAAGCCTTTGATCAAGGAGCGGTTTTTGCCTATAATCAGGAAGGGTATATTTGGTTCCAACAGAATAATCTGCATAGCGCCGAATTTGCATTTACAGGCGCCACAAATATTGACCAAAGCAGCGATTTTGCGCTCAATAATCTGGCTGTAACATATTACGTGACCGGTCGCGATCCACAAGCGACAATGCTCCTGCAAAAAGCTATGAAAAAGAATCCCGACCATGCAGTCCTAAGATACAATTTGGGCTTGGCATTATCGCAGCAGGGATATGACTTAGAGGCGTTACGAGAATTCAGGGAAGCAAGCTATATCGAGCCGACATGGGAAATGCCGTATGTACAGCAGGGCTATCTTTTTATGAAGATGCAACACTATGATGACGCCGAGCAGATGGCCCGGATTGCAATCCGGATCGATCCCACCCAGCATCCCGCCCATCTGATCCTTGCCATTGCGCTGTTCAATCAGCAAAATGACCATGAGGCTTTGAAGTACGTTGAAAAAGCATTGAATATCATACCCAATGATGGTGTTTCAAAATTTTATAAGGCCCTGATCTTGAGAGATCTGGGGGATTATGGTGCTGCTTTGCAACTATTACAGGAACTGCTTGGATCTGTGGATGATCAGCAGCAGTATTTGCGTATTACCGCCGAGATAGAGTCATTGCAACGTGAATTTTCCCAAACTCCGTAATAGAAGAAATCAATCTTTGTACTACAGATGAAAACAGAAGGATTTGCTGGAATAGATTGGACGCATTGTCTGTAAAGGAGAATTCTGATGATGAAAAAATATATGTTTCTTTTTTTAGTGCCGGTGGTTACTCTTTCGATTGCGCTGGCATCCAGTGTTGGAATGGCAAATGCCCAAACCCCCACCCCGTGCGCCCCCCCATTCTGCGTGTACGTGGATGCGACACTAACAACGGGAAATGAAGACGGCTCTCAAAACAATCCCTATAGCCAGGTCAAAGAAGGAAAGTATTATGCGCAATCCCAGCCAAATGGCGCATTGTTGTACGTCAAGGAAGGCAATGAGTGGGCTGGTCCGACCAAGGTAGCTCCTGTTATATCTGGCGGTGCAGGATCTGTCTTGCCAAACATCACAATTTACATACTTCTTGGAATTCTTGCTCTTATATTGATATTGCTCGGCTGGCAGATTCAACGCCAGTCGCAAAAGACCCAAGATTGAAAGATATGGTTATGACCGAGCCTGGTGCGGCCCGGGTGAAAAGTGAAAAGCAATCCATCCACATTGAAATGAGTTTCAATGTGGATTATGACCTGCTTTGGGAGGACCAGCGATTGGAAAAATTGTGGAATTAATATCGAGGTAGAAAGTGTCTGACGAACCTGATTGAAAATTTTAGAGGAGAGAATATGACTTTATTCGTTCAACTAAGCAAGGTTTGGAACATCGTCTCAAATTTGGCTACGGCACATTCTTTTATGGACAGTCCAATGGTGGATATCCTGAATGAAATTGGCGGTGGCAGCTGCGGCTCGCGATCAAGGAGATCGAAGCGGTGTTAAGTGCTCGAAACCCTGGTCAGTACATCTGGAGTGCAGCCCATCATCTGGACGAGGCTCATGAACTCTTCTCGCAAAATTGCGGGCGTGAAATCCCCTTACCAAGCGCCCCAGTATTGTTGGCATGTGAGAATGCCGTGCTTACCGCATGGCTAACCGCCGTCTGTTACCGCTACCATGACGAAGGTGCCATGGTAGATCGTTTTACGGATCTGGCAGCCCATCACATGGGCAGATATGAAACAGAGTCACGGCGGGTGTAAAAAAGACGATCCGCATGGGGGCAAGGGGTGGGCAATCGATCCGAAAGACACATTCCCCGGCGACTATATTCTTTTGAAAACGTACAATGCCGGCGCCCGATTGGAAAGCCGGATCATCTTTTTGGTTGGGTTGAAATTGTTATTTGAGGTGGAGCAATCTCTGTGACTTTCGAACGAATAA
>Ga0209573_1000803_pt1 | contig 57322 bp, 58 predicted proteins | sample TNRBio252014_DNA_FD_185870 | JGI IMG/M metagenome (GOLD analysis project Ga0209573, IMG submission 185870) | Wastewater treatment Type I Accumulibacter community from EBPR Bioreactor in Madison, WI, USA - TNR Reactor_6/25/2014_ DNA (SPAdes)... | ecosystem: Engineered > Bioreactor > EBPR >...
CAGCGCAGGAGACGCCGCCAGGAGGGAGATGAGGGTCACAATCAGCGTACGCATGGCAGTCCCTTTTAAGCCTTCTTTTTAAGTACCGGCTCACCAATGGATTTTGGTAGCGGCAGAGTTTTTTCGTATTTACCAAGCAGGGGTAGTATCACAAGGAAATAAGCGAAATAATACGCGGTCAGGCCTCTTGCGATAAACAGATTGGTCAGCAACGTTATGTTTTCGCCCTGACCGTTATAGGTGCAGGCATCCGCGCCGCTTCCGTAACAACCGTCCGGGGATTTCCCCCCCATGACGCCCAGGCCGATACATACCAGCACGAAGAGCGCGAAAAACCATTTGAAGGTGGGTCGGAAAGCGCCGCTCCTGACTTTGCAGCTATCAAGCCACGGCAATACGAACAGCACCAGAATGGAGGCAAACATCATCAACACACCGCCCAGCTTATCGGGAATGGCGCGCAATATCGCGTAAAACGGCAGGAAGTACCATTCGGGCACAATATGCGGCGGCGTGACCATCGGGTTGGCAGGCGTGTAATTATCCGGGTGACCCAGATAGTTCGGCGCGAAGAACACGAAATAGGAAAACAGCATGAAGAATACGCCAAAGCCGAAATAATCCTTGATCGTATAATAGGGATGGAAGGGGATTTTATCCTGTGAGCCTTTGGCATCGATACCCAGCGGATTATTGGAGCCGTGCGTATGCAGCGCCCATAAATGCAGGAATACCACCGCGAAAATCACAAACGGCAACAGGAAGTGCAGCGAGAAGAAGCGATTGAGCGTCGGGTTGTCGACGGAGAACCCGCCCCACAGCCAGGAGACGATATGCTCTCCCACCACAGGAAAGGCGGAGAACAGGTTGGTAATCACCGTGGCGCCCCAGAAACTCATCTGACCCCAGGGAAGGACGTACCCCATAAAGGCGGTAGCCATCATCAGCAGCAGGATCACGATGCCCAGCCACCACAATACCTCGCGTGGGGCTTTATACGAGCCGTAATAGAGTCCCCGGAAAATATGGATATACACGACCAGGAAGAACATCGACGCGCCGTTGGCATGGACATAGCGCAGGAGCCAGCCATAATTGACATCGCGCATAATATGCTCGACCGAGTCGAACGCCATACTTACATGCGGCGTATAATGCATCGCCAGCACAATGCCGGTAATGATCTGCACTACCAGGCAAATGCCAGCAATGGAGCCGAAGTTCCACCAGTAATTCAGGTTACGCGGGGCGGGATATTCTTTCTGATGCTCCATCCAGGAGAGAATGGGAAAGCGTGACTCGAACCATTCCACCGGGTTGCAGCAGGAGCTTTCGCTATTGTTGGTCTTGCTCATAATTTCTTAGCCAATTCGGATGCGGTTGTCGTCGAGGAATACATAGTCCGGCACCAGCAGGTTTTTGGGAGCCGGGCCTTTGCGAATGCGACCCGACGTGTCGTAGTGCGAACCGTGGCAGGGGCAGAACCACCCGTCAAAGTCGCCCTTGTTGCCGCCCAGCGGCACGCAGCCCAGATGGGTGCAAACCCCCACCATCACCAGCCATTGCTCATGACCTTCTTTCACCCGTGCGGAATCCGGCTGCGGATCGCGCAGATCGTCCAGCCTCACCTCTTTCGCCTCTTCGATCTCTTTCGCTGTGCGGTGGCGGATAAAAACCGGCTTGCCGCGCCACACGACTTTAATCTCCTGGCCTTCCTGTATGGGCGAAAGATCGACTTCCGTGGAAGAAAGCGCCAGTACATCGGCGGAAGGGTTCATCTGATCCACCAGCGGCCAGACACAGGCGGCCGCGCCGATGCCCGCCATGGCCTGCGCCGTGAGAACGAGGAAATCCCGGCGGGTTTCGTCTGCCGGACGGTTGTCGTTGGAAGGTGTGGACGTAGCGTTCATAGACAGTTTCCGTGCCCTGCGGAGGTTGTGTGCTTAAGGCTGGCATGGTATGGCATGTATGCCGCCTGCGCATCTCTTATAATCAAGACATACTGGATTGCAAGCCGTGATTTGCACCCTTTGTTACATTCCTGCAACCCCCAAATGACCTGACGCCGCGTATGGATATCGCTCTCTACCATCCCGACATTCCGCAAAACATGGGCGCCGTGATGCGCCTGTGCGCATGTCTGGGGGCGGGGCTGCAGATCATTGAGCCGTGCGGTTTCCCTTTCGATGAGAAACGTATCCGGCGGGCGGGCATGGACTACATATCCCATGTGACCTGGCATCGGCATTCTTCCTTTGGGGCGTTTGAGGAATGGAGATTACAGGAAAAGCGGCGTCTCGTGCTGGCGACGACGCGGGGCGCTACGGCGCTGTATGATTTTTCCTTCCGCGAAAGCGACGTGCTTCTGCTGGGGCGCGAAAGCGCCGGAGTGCCGGAAGACGTCCATGCCCGCGCCGATGCGCGGGTTGTCATTCCCATGCGACCCGGGTTGCGCTCTCTCAATGTAGCGATGAGCGCGGGCATTCTTCTGGCGGAAGGACTGCGCCAAACCGGCGGCATAAGCCTTGCATAAGAACCGCGGCTCTTGCTATAAGTGGCGCGAATTCTTAAGGAGACGCTCATGATATCGGCTCACGCCACCAAAGACGAAGGCTCAGGCGAACTCAGGCAACGCCAGGAATCCGCCGCCTTCTGGTTCCGCTTTCTACGCGATGACATTTGTGAGGCATTCGAGAAGCTGGAGCAGGAGGCCAGTTATTACCATGGCAGCCCCGGCACCTTCACACGCAAGCACTGGGAGCACGCGCAGGGCGGGGGCGGGGAAATGTCCATCATGCGCGGGCGTTTGTTCGAAAAAGTAGGGGTGAATATCTCCACCGTCCATGGGGAATTCTCCGATCAGTTCCGCAAGGAGATTCCCGGCGCGGCCGAGGATCCGCGTTTCTGGGCATCGGGTATTTCGCTGGTGGCGCATATGGTGAATCCTCACGTCCCGGCTATCCATATGAACACCCGCATGATCATGGTCGGGGACGGCGGCATGGGCGAAGACAAAAAAGGCCGCCTATGGTTCGGTGGCGGCGCCGATCTTAACCCGATGTTTCCCGACGAGGAAATGGAGGCGAAATTCCACGCGGCGCTGAAAACCTGCTGCGACCGCCACGATGCGCGGCATTATCCCAAATTCAAGAAATGGTGCGACGAATATTTCTTTATCAAACATCGCGGGGAACCTCGCGGCGCAGGGGGCATTTTTTATGATTACCTCGCCGACGACTGGGAAGCGGATTTCGCTTTTACCCAGGATGTGGGAAAGACGTTCCTGGCCGTGTATCCCGACATTGTCCGGAAACGCATGGAGCAGAAATGGACGGCGGAAGAGCGTGAGAAGCAACTCGTCAAACGCGGGCGTTACGCGGAGTTTAACCTGATTTACGACCGGGGCACCCGTTTCGGCCTGATGACGGACGGCAACCCGGAAGCCATCCTGATGTCCCTGCCGCCCGAGGCAAAGTGGCCGTAGTTTCTAATAAGTCTCTTTGGCAGAGAAAACCGGTATTTCTCGTTTCAAAAACTCTTCAAACAGTGGAACCGTGAATGCCGTATCCCCGTGAGCCGGGCTATATATCATACCTTTTCCGATTAATTGCGCCCTTAACGGGGCTACTTGCTCCACGGTTTTTCCTAGCTTGTGAGCCACTTCTCCCGATCTTTGCGGCGCATCACCCAAATCCGCCAGGGCTCGCACATATTTTTTCTCGGTCGGCGTTAACCTGTCAAATCGCACCCGAAAAAAATTCTTGTCTAAGTTATCAATGGAAAGAATCGTCGCCCTATGTATATCTTCCCTGGTAATTGGAGACTGCGGAGCGGCATTCCATGCATGATAGCCCCATTCTTGCAGAAAATAGGGGTAGCCCTTAGTGATGTGGAATATTTCTTCCAGTGCTTCTTTCGTGAAGGAAACGCCTTGTGCCTTAGCCGGTTCGTCCAATGCTACAAACGCGCTTTTTTTATCCAGAGCGCCCACTTCCGGGTAAGCGAAGAGTCGCTCAGAATAGGATTTTGAGTTTCCGGCTTTACCTACCAGTTGAGGCAGCCCCGCACCGATAAGAATAAGTGGCAATGAACGTTGTGAAACCCGATGCACAGCCATGATAAGCGCGCTTAATTCTTTTTCTTCTATGTACTGAAGTTCATCGATAATAATGGCAACTGCCGTGTTCCGATCTTTTGCGGCCTCTCCTATGGCAACGAAGAGCGAGGCCAAATCTACCTCCAGATCGCCGCTATCCGCTTCCCCTGTTTCCGGATCGATATCCAGATAAAATTCTATGTCTCCCATTTTCACCTTAAGGCCATTCATAAAACTCTTGAACACCCGCAGGGCTTTTTTGGTTTTTTCGCTGATTCTTTCTCCTCTGTCCAAATCGAAGAGGATTCTCCTTAAATGGGGAATCAACAATTCTGCCAGCGTTTTCTTCTGTTTGCTTTCATGCGCCTCTATGAAAGCAACCCGATACCCGGAATTTTCTGCCAGTTTCTGTATTTCTCCCAATAAAACCGTCTTTCCGACCCCTCTTAGTCCAACCAGCATCACGCTTTTTTCCGCACGTCCATGTTTGACGCGCTCAAGCGCAATGATTGCATTTTCGATGATTGCCCCGCGGCCTGCTAATTCAGGCGGCGGCGTGCCTGCTCCAGGAGAAAAAGGGTTCTTAGCTCTATCCATATAGCAACCTTATCATACCTTATGGTGAATTACCCTAAGATAGGGTAAGATTACTACAAACGCAACGCTCTGGGTTGTTTTAACCTAAGCACACCACTAAAGCGCCATGATCCGCAGTTCCACATCCGTCTTGGCGCGGGCAGAGGCGGAGCGAGGCGCTTCATCCAGCACCCCGTATTCGCCAAACATGTGACCCGCCCCGAGTTCCGCGATACGTTCCTCGCTGCCGTCCGGGTTCTCTTTATATATCTCCACTGTCCCGCTTTCGATAATATAGGCGTTGTCGCTGGGATAACCCTGGCGAAAAATCACCTCACCGGCACGGTATCGTAATTCGCTCATACTCTTATGTTTCCGTATTTTCTTCGCGGTTTTCAACCAAATTCTGCATCACATCATCATGCCTTAACGCCAGCAGGAACGCCAGCGCGGGTATTCCAAGGATCGCCGACGTTCCAAACATGGCCGCCCACCCGTATTCAGCGGAAATATAGCCTGCCGCGCCCGCCGTCGTGGTGCGCGCCAGCGCGGCAAGCGAGGAAAGCAGCGCATACTGGGTGGCGGTATAGTCGGTATGGCACAGGCGCATAAGATAGGCGACCCCTACCGCCGTCATCATTCCGCCGGAGAAATTATCCAGTGACACCGCCAGCATCAGCGCCCATAGCTTGGCTCCGGTGACGGTGACGAGCAGATAACCCAGATTGGCGATGATCTGTACAACACCCGCCAGCATCAGTGCCTTCCACAGCCCCGTCCGGCGCACCAGCATCCCCGCCGCGAATGCACCGAGAATCGTCGCGGCAAAACCATATATCTTCACTACCGCCGCGATCTCGGTTTTGGAAAACCCCGTTTCGCGCAGAAAAGCCCCCGACATAAACCCGATAAACCCGTCCGACATCGCATAGGTTCCGGCATAAAGCAGGAGGAGCGGCCACCGGGGATGCGATGCGATGAACTGGGCAAACGGAGCTTTGACCGCCTGCGACACCCAGTCCCCTACCCCCCGATAGACGATGGCGCGCCGCGCAACCACCGGCTCCCCCGCACATACGATGGTGACGACGCCGATCAGAATGGCGCCGCTCATGGCCGAGTAAACCAGCGACCAGGGTAGAATCTCGGCCAGCATCAACGCCCCCGCGCCGGAAATCAGCATCCCCACCCGATACCCCAGCACTCCCATCGCCGCCCCGTCCGTATATTGCTCCTTCGTGAGATATTCCACGCGAAACGCATCGATGACGATATCCTGACTGGCGGAAAAAAACGCCACCAACAGGGCAAACATGGCGGTTGCGCCCGGCGATTGAATCGGGTCGGAGGCTCCCAGCATCCCGATGGCAACGATCAGCCCGGCCTGGGAAAGTAGCATCCAGCTACGACGCTGTCCGAACCGCCGCGACAGGAAGGGCAGGCGCACATGGTCCATCAGCGGCGACCAGACGAATTTAAAGACATACGGGTAGCTTGCATAGGCAAACAGGCCGATCGTGGCTTTATCCACCCCGCTTTCGGTCAGCCGGATGCTGAGCGTCCCGGAGACCAGCGCCAACGGCAGGCCGCTGGCGATCCCCAGGAAAAACACGGCCAGCAGGCGGGGATGAGCATAACGCGCATATAGAGGCAATGTGGCCACGTTTTCCTACACCGCCATCAGCTCAGGCAGTGAAAAATCGGCGCGGGCTCCGTATTGCTGGATAATGCGCCCGGCGCAGCGATGACCGAGTTTCGCGCTTTTAGTCAAATCCCACCCGGCCAGCAGGCCGTGCAGGAATCCGGCTGCGAACAAATCGCCCGCCCCGGTGGCGTCCACCACTGAATCCACCAGCTCCGCGGGCACATAATAATCCTCTTCCTGATGCAGCACGATCGCCCCCTGCTCGCTGCGCGTCACCGCCGCCACTTCCACCAGCGGCGCAAGACGGCGGATCGCCTCGCTCATATTGTCCGTTTGAAACAGCGCCAGCGCCTCGCTTTCATTGGCAAACAGGATATCCACTTCGTGCTCCACCAATCCCAGAAATTCCTCCCGGTGGCGCTGGACGCAAAACGTATCCGACAAGGTCAGCGCCACCTTGCGGTGCGCGCCCCTGGCGATATTAATGGCATAACGCAGCGCATCCTTGGCATCGGGCTCATCCCATAAATAGCCCTCGATATAGGTAATCGCCGAGCGTTCTATGCGACCGGCGTCAATATCGCTGGGCTTGATTTCGGCGCTGGCGCCGATAAAGGTGTTCATGGTTCGTTCCGCATCCGGAGTAACGCAGACAATGCAACAGGCGGTCGGTTTGCCGGAGGGCGCGGGCGGCGTATCGTATTTTACGCCGATGGCGTTCATATCGCGGACAAAAAGCTCGCCGAATTCATCGTCCAGCACCCGCCCGATAAAAGCGATGTCACCGCCAAGCTCCGCCATGGCCGCCGCCGTATTGGCCGCCGACCCGCCGGAACATTCTTTAATAGCGTTGATCTTCCGGTATAAATCCAGCATTCGCGCCTGATCTATCAGCCCCGTAAATCCTTTCTGCATTCCTTCTGCGGCAATAAAAGCGTCGTCCACATGGGCGACAATGTCCACGATCGCATTGCCAATAGCGAGCAGATCATGGGTGCAGCCTTCGCGATTCAAATGGTAAGTCATATGAGAGTGTTCCTTTATGTTTGTCCCTGCTTCGCGCTTTTTTCCGGTCGCTCCGCAATGGGCGGGGCTCAGGGCTGGCGAAGCCTCCTGGCTTCGCTTCCTGTTCCATTCCAATTACTAATTACCAATTACTGCCCGCGCCTTCTCCAGATGCTCCGGCGTGTCCACGCCCAGCGGTACCGTATCTACCCGTACCACGTCAATGCGCATATTGTTTTCCAGTGCGCGCAATTGTTCCAGTTTTTCGCGTTTCTCCAAAGCACTGGGCGGCAGCGCCACAAATTTCTCCAGGGCGGCGCGGCGATAGGCATAGATGCCAATATGATGGTACAGCGCGCCCGCCCCATAGGGAGCCGGGCAACGTGTGAAATAAAGAGCGCGCCCGCGGCGGCATGTTTCGTCCTGCCACGCAATGACCGGCTTGACCACCGCCGGGTCGGCTTCCTCTTCTTTTTCCGTGATCTCGCAGACGAGTGTCGCAATATCCACGTTTTCTTCCTTCAACGGCTCCAGCAGATCCTTTACCAGCCGCGGATCCAGGGTGGGCAAATCGCCCTGTAAATTGATGATCACGTCATATTTTCCCTCCGGGTCGAGGGAACAAAGCGCCTCCCAGATACGGTCGGAACCGGAAGGATGGGTGGCGGCCGTCATCACCACATTGACCCCCGCCTCGCGTACCGTCTGCGCAATTTCTTCGTCGTCCGTGGCCACCCAGACCGGCTCAATCCCTGATTCCTGCGCCCTGGCGCAGGTATGCAAAATCATGGGACGCCCCGCAATATCCGCCAGCGGTTTGTCGGGAAGGCGTGTCGATGCGCGTCGCGCAGGTATAATAATCACAGGCTGCATATTTTTTAACTTTACCCCTGCCCGGAATATACAAATACTGTTTGCATCACCGCCACAGCCTCATTATAGCTAGGGGCGGAATTTTCTCACATGCAACCGATTTGTTGTAAATAAACGCCATGGCCGGACTTGAACTTAATAAAATCGCTGCCGCCGTCCTCGTTGCCGGAATCGTCGGCGTGGTGGTAGGCAAAACCACTTCCGCATTGTACGATCCGGAAACCGCTTTGGAAACACGCGGCTATTCCATCGAAGTCTCTGAGGACGCTACCGCAGGAGGCGCCGCCAAAAAAGATGCGGGGCCGGTGGATATTCTGCCGTATCTTGCCAGCGCCAGCGCAGAAAAAGGCGCAGGCCTGACCAAACCCTGCGCGACCTGCCATAGTTTTGAACAAGGCGGGCCGGACAAGGTAGGCCCCAATCTGTGGGGAGTTGTCGGCGGTCCGCGGGCGCACAAGGCGGGCTTTGCGTATTCTTCGGCGATGATGGAGCATCACGGGGAAAAATGGGACTTCCAGTCGCTTTCCGAATTTCTGACCAAGCCCGCAGCGTATGTGCCGGGAACGCGCATGGCGTTCGCAGGCATCAAGAAGCCGGAAGACCGCGCCGCGGTGATTGTGTATCTCAATTCGCTGGGAAGCAATCTGCCGCTTCCCAAAGCCGCTGCCAGCGAATAAGCAAGCATGTTTTTGTTTTCCTTGCGCGGTGATTTTTGTCATAATCGCCCCTTATGATAAATACGCTGCTGGTCTCTTTTATGTCGGTCTCTTCCTGGTGGTTGGTCGCCGGAGCATTCTTCATGGCGCTGGAAGCATTGGGTATTCCCGGCATCGGGCTCCTATTTGCAGGCATTTCCGCCATCATTGTCGGCTCTCTCATGCTGGCCGGTCTCGTCGATCAGGATGCGTATATTCTGCAATTTTCCCTGTGGTTCCTGATGACGGCGCTCTGCGCCGCTCTTTTATGGAAACCGCTGAGGCGGTGGCATGGATCGCCTGCCCGCTTTTCCAATATGGTGGGGTCTACCGCTACGGTGACCGGCGGCGCGCTTCGGCGTGGCACCGTCGGGAAAGCGAAATGGTCGGGCACTACGATGAATGCCGAGCTGGATCCGCACGCGGCCGTGGAGGAAATTCCCGACGGCGCACGGGCGGAGATTTGCGACGTGCGCGGCACCGTATTGATTCTGCGGCCTCACCACCCCGATTCACACCGATCTCATTAATCTAGGGAGATTTTCCATGGAAGCCTTGCTTACTCTCGCCTTCATCGCCGGCCTTGTCGCCTGGATGGGGATTAAAATCGTGCCGCAACAATCGGCCTGGATCGTGGAGCGGCTGGGGCGGTTTGACCGCAAGCTGGAGCCGGGGATGCGCTTCCTCTTTCCGTTCGTCGACCGCATCGCCTACAAGCACTCCCTCAAGGAATATGCCTACGACGTGCAGGAACAAACGGCGATTACCCGCGACAACGTGACGCTGGCGCTGGACGGGGTGATTTATGTGCGCATTGTCGATCCGATCCAGGCCTCCTACGGCGTTTCCGATCCCGTCTATGCCGTGACCCAGCTGGCGCAGACTACTATGCGCTCGGAAATCGGGAAACTGGCGATGGATGAGTCTTTCGAAGAGCGCGAGCGGCTAAACGCAAACATCGTGAACACCATCAACGATGCCGCCCAAACCTGGGGCATCCAGTGTATGCGCTACGAAATCAAGAACATCAGCCCTCCGGCCAGCGTCCTGAAAGCCATGGAAATGCAGGTGGCCGCAGAACGGAAGAAACGGGCGGATATTCTGGCCTCCGAAGGTGAGCGGCAGGCTACGATCAACCATGCGGAAGCCCGCAAACAAGAGGTGGTGCTGGCCTCGGAAGCTTCGATGACGGATCAGATCAACCGCGCCAAAGGGGAGGCGGAGGCCATTTTGAATGTAGCCGACGCCACGGCGCAGGGTATTCAGATGGTGGCGCAATCCCTTGTCCATCAGGGCGGACAGGAGGCCGTGGCGCTGAAAATTGCCGAACGGTATATGGACGCTTTCGGCAAACTGGCCAAGGAAAGCACGACCGTCCTGCTCCCCGCCAACGCTAATGATGCGGGCAGCATGGTAGCGCAGGCATTAACGGTATTCGAGGCGATCCGCGCAGGCGGCGCAGCGAATGCGCCGTGGAGCAAGAAATAAATGCGCGCAGGAGATTGTGCCCGGGGCGGAAGGAAGACACTTTCCCTGGCTCTTTGTATCTATCTCCTGGCTTTTGCGCCCGCCTATGCCGCTTCTCACGCCCTCACCCTGTTCGAGGAGCCAAAATACAAAGCCGGGTTTACGCATTTCGACTATGTCAACCCGCACGCCCCCAAAGGCGGGCTGGTGCGACTGGATTACCCGGCGGCGTTTGACAGCCTGAACCCCTACATTCTGAAAGGCGTTCCTGCCCCGGGCATGGGAGGGCTGGTGTTTGAGTCCCTCATGACCCGTTCACTGGACGAACCTCAGGCCTATTATCCTTTATTGGCGCAATCCGTTGACTATAACCGCGAAGCGGACACGCTCAGTTTTACGCTCAACCGTAAAGCGCGCTGGCATGACGGCACGCCGGTCACCGCCGACGATGTGGTGTTTTCCTTCCATATCCTCACCACCAAAGGCGACCCCGTCTATAAATTGCAGTATGCCGCCGTGGAGAAAGTGGAAAAAACGGGGGATCGCCGCGTTACCTTTACCTTCAACGATCCCCGGAACCGCGACATCCCCTTCCTGATCGCCGGGATGCCGGTACTATCAAAAGTCTGGTTTGAGGGTCATGCGTTCGACAAGCCTTCCCTTACTCCCCCTCTGGGCAGCGGTCCCTATAAAGTAGGGAAGGTAGTAGCGGGGCGCTCCATCACATTTGAGCGGGTCGCGGACTATTGGGGTGCAGCGATCCCCACGCAAATCGGGCAATATAATTTCGACCAGATTCGCTATGACGTCTACCGCGATTCCACGGTAGCGATTGAGGCTTTCAAATCCCATGAATACGATCTGCACGAGGAATATATCGCCCGCAACTGGGCGACGGCGTATAATGGTGCCGCCTTTGAGCGCGGAGAGATTATCAAATATTCCGCGCCCAACAAAATTCCTCGCGGGATGCAGGCATTTATCTATAATTTACGGCGTGATAAATTCAAAGACCGCCGTGTGCGCGAGGCCATTGCCGCCACGCTGGATTTTGAGTGGATGAACCGCACGATCTTTTTTGACGCCTACGATCGCAACACCAGCTTCTTCCAAAATACCCGCTTTGCCGCTACGGAGTTGCCGGACAAGGCAGAACTGGAGCTACTGGAACCCTACCGCGATATTCTGCCCCCGGAAGTTTTCACCCGTATCTATACGCCCCCCACCACCGATGGGACGGGCAATGAACGCGAGGAATTGTTACGGGCGCAGAAATTATTGAATGAGGCCGGATGGCATATCAATAAGGACGGGTGGCGGGAGAATGAAGAAACCGGCGAAATCATGAGCATAGAGTTTCTCAGCAGCCAGAAGACGTTTGAGCGCGTGGTGGGGCCGATGATCCGCAATCTGAAACGGCTGGGTATCCAGGCCTCCTACCGGCTGGTGGATGACGCCCAATATATGAAACGAATGGAGCATAAGGATTTTGACATCACTTCCGTCTGGTGGAATATGGGGCTGATTTACCCGGGCAACGAGCAGATAAGCTATTGGCTCTCCTCCCAGGCCGACGCACCCGGGAGCCAGAATTTATCGGGGATGAAGAATCCGGCAATCGACGCTATTTTGCAAAAGCTGGTGGGAGCGAAGAACCTTCAGGAGCTGGAAACCGCCGCCCATGCGCTGGATCGCGTGCTCTTGTGGGAGCAGGTCATCATCCCGCACTGGAGCATCAGCACCTTCCGCGTGGTGTTTTGGAATATATTTGCGATGCCGGACGTGCGCCCCACCTACGATCTGGGCTTTGCTACCTGGTGGATGAAAGAAAAGAAATCCGGAAATTAGAGTCTGGAATCCGGAATCTGAAATTTTTACTGGGTTTTTTAGCCCTTAGAATCTAGATTCTAATTTCCTGATTCCGGATTCCACCATGCAAACCTATATATTAAAACGCCTGCTTCTGATGATCCCCACCCTGCTTGGGATTATGCTGCTGAACTTCGCCATTGTGCAGGCGGCGCCGGGTGGGCCCGTGGAGCAGGCGATTTACCGCCTCACGCACCCCGGCTTATCAGGCGCAACCTCCCGTTTCTCCGGTTCCGGCATGGGCGACAGCGGCGCGGTCACACACTCCGCCACCAGCCAGTCGCAGGGGCAGGATGCATCCCGCGCCTCGCAGGGGCTGGATCCCGCGCTGATTGAGCAGATCCGCACACTCTATGGGTTCGATAAACCGCCCTATGAGCGTTTCCTGCAGATGATCGGCCAGTATCTGCGGCTCGATTTTGGCGAAAGCTTTTTCAAGGGAGAGCGGGTGATCGACCTGCTGCTGGCAAAAATGCCCGTCTCCATTTCCCTGGGGCTGTGGACGACGTTGCTGGTGTATCTGATTTCCATTCCGCTGGGGATCAAGAAAGCAGTAAAGGACGGCTCCCCTTTTGATGTATGGAGCAGCTGGGCGATCGTTATCGGCTATGCTATTCCCAGTTTTCTTTTTGCCATCCTCCTGATTATCCTGTTTTCCGGCGGAAGCTACCTCCACTGGTTTCCCCTTCGCGGCCTGACGTCGGAAGGGTTTGAGCAGATGAGCGGCTGGGAGCAGGTGATGGATTATTTCTGGCATCTGGCGCTGCCCGTTACCGCCATGGTCATTAGCGGGTTTGCCAGCCTGACCATGCTCACTAAAAACTCGTTTCTCGATGAAATCCGCAAAGCCTACGTCCTCACCGCCCGCGCCAAGGGGCTTTCGGAGCGCCAGGTGTTGTATCGCCATGTCTTTCGCAACGCGATGCTGATCGTCATTGCCGGTTTTCCTCATGCGCTGTTGAAAATCCTGTTTACCAGCGCCCTGCTGATCGAAGTGATCTTCTCGCTGGATGGGATGGGGTTGATGGGGTTCGAGGCCGCGATATCGCGTGATTATCCGGTAATGTTCGGCACCTTGTATTTGTTTACCCTGCTGGGGCTGGTCTTCGGCCTGCTGGGCGATCTGGCCTATGTGCTGGTGGATCCGCGCATTGATTTCGAACGGAGAGCGATGTGAGGAACGAATCGGGGGCAGCAACCAAAACGTCTTTTTTCTCGCCCCTCATGCAGCGTCGGCTGGCTAGTTTTCGCGCCAATCGGCGCGGCTGGTGGTCTTTGTGTCTTTTTGGGCTGTTGCTGGCGCTCACCCTGCCTGCGGAATTTATCGCCAATGACAAACCTATCGTGCTTTCCTATAAGGGGCAGCTTTATTTTCCGGTGTTTACCGCCTATCCCGAAACCACCTTCGACGGTGATTTCGAAACCGAAACGATGTATGACGACCCTTACATAATAAAGAATATACAGGAGCATGGGTGGATGGTCATGCCGCCGATCCCTTATCATTACGACAGCATCAATTTCGATATTCCCCGCGCCCCCTCGCCCCCTACCTCCAACAATCTTCTGGGGGTGGACGATCAGGGGCGCGACGTGGTAGCGCGGCTGATTTACGGCTTTCGCATTTCGGTATTATTTGCACTGACCCTCACGTTTTTCGCCTCCCTTATCGGCATTATGGCGGGTGCGATCCAGGGATATTTCGGGGGGTGGACGGATTTGCTCTTTCAGCGTTTTATTGAAATCTGGTCAGGTCTGCCGATTCTATATCTGCTGATTATTTTATCCAGCATTGTCAAACCCACTTTCTGGTGGCTGCTGGGACTTCTGCTGCTGTTTTCCTGGATGGATCTGGTCGGTGTGGTGCGCGCCGAATTCCTCCGCGCCCGCAATTTCGATTATGTGCGCGCCGCCCGCGCCCTCGGGGTGCCGGAATTCACGATTCTGTTTCGCCATGTCATGCCCAATGCCTTCGTGGCCGCCCTTACTTTTTTACCTTTCATCTTAAATGGAGCGGTTACCACTCTGACATCCCTAGATTTTCTGGGATTCGGCCTGCCCATGGGCGACCCGTCGCTGGGCGAATTGCTGGCGCAGGGCAAGAACAATCCTACGGCGCCGTGGCTGGGGATTACCGGATTTGTCATTCTCGCGGTATTGTTGTCTCTCCTGATTTTTATCGGGGAAGCGGTACGCGACGCGCTGGATCCGCGAAAGACATTCCAGGAGTTTCGGTGATGGCGCTACTCGAAGTAAAAGACCTAAGTCTCCAGTTTTCCTCACGAACAGAACCCGTGGTACAGCACGTATCGTTTTCCATAAATAAGGGGGAGATGCTGGCACTCGTCGGAGAAAGCGGGTCGGGAAAATCCATTACCGCTCTTTCCATAATGCAGCTACACCCCCCGCAAACCGTGTCTTATCCGTCTGGCAGTATCTTATTCAACGGGGAAGAATTAATGGGGGCGGGCGACGCCTATATGCAAATGTTGCGTGGCCGGCGTATCGGCATGGTATTTCAGGAGCCGATGACGGCTCTTAATCCCCTGCATACGATCGGCCGCCAGATTGCTGAGGTTATCCGCCAGCATCGCACCCGGCCGGAAAAAGAGATTCCGGCGCGTGTGAAGGAGTTGCTGGAGATGGTGGGGCTGGAGGATTTCAAAGATCGCCTCCATGCCTTTCCCCATCAGCTCTCCGGGGGGGAGCGCCAGCGCGTGGTGATTGCGATGGCTATTGCCAACAATCCCGATCTGCTGATTGCAGATGAACCGACGACCGCACTGGACGTCACCCTCGCCACGCAGATTATCGCGCTGATAAAGGATTTGCAAAAACGTCTCGGCATCGCGGTATTGCTCATCACCCACGACCTCAATCTGGTGAAGCGGGTGGCGGAGCGGGTGGCGATCATGCAGCAGGGTCAGCTCGTGGAACAGGGAAAGACCGCCGAAGTGTTTTCGCATCCGAAACATTCCTATACGCAGCATTTGATCGCCAGCGTACCGCAGGGCAAACCCAGGCCGGTGCCCGCCGACAGTGAAATTATCCTGGCTACGGAAAATCTGCGTGTCTGGTTCCCCGCTAGAAAATCCTTCTTTGGCAAGGCCTTGTCTTATAAAAAGGCGGTGGACGGGGTTTCCTTGCATCTCAAACGCGGTCAGGCGCTGGGGCTGGTGGGGGAAAGCGGATCGGGCAAAACCACGTTTGGTCTGGCTCTGGCGCGCCTGCAGGCCAGTGAGGGCGGCATTTTCTTTGAAGGCGAAGAAATCAGCAGCAAAAAACAGACCGACCTGCGCCCCCTGCGGCAACGCATCCAGTTTGTCTTCCAGGATCCCTTCTCCAGCCTTAATCCCCGCATGAATATTGAGGATATTGTCGGAGAGGGGCTGCGCGTTCACCGACCCGACCTTTCGCGGGCACAACGTCGCCGGAAAGTTGCCTCCATGCTGGCGGAAGTTGGGCTGGAAGAAGCCATGCTGGAGCGATACCCGCATGAATTCAGCGGGGGGCAGCGCCAGCGTATTGCCATTGCCCGCGCCCTGATTGTGAAGCCGGATCTCATCGTACTTGACGAACCGACGTCTGCGCTCGATGTCTCGCTCCAGGTGCAAATTGTGGAGTTACTGCGCACGCTTCAAACGAAGCACCATGTCGCCTATCTTTTTATTAGCCACGATCTGCGCGTGGTGCGGGCGCTTTGCCACCGCATTGCCGTGATCCGCGAAGGGCGCGTGATCGAGCGCGGCCCGGCGGAAGAGATTTTCGAGCATCCCCGGCAGGATTATACCAAGGCGCTGATTGCCGCGGCATTTGCGGTTTAACGGTTCTCCGCGTCCACAAACAGCACCGTGGAGCCGTGGGTGTTGCGCGCCTCCAGGTCGCGGTGGGCACTGGCAGCGTCACTCAGGTAGTAACTCTGCCCTACATGCACCTTGATCCTGCCCTGTTTTATCAACTCGAACAGCTCTGCCGCACCAGTTACATATTCCTCATACTGGCGCTTATAATGCAGCAGGGTCGGGCGGGTAAGGAAAAGAGAGCCTTTATCCATCAATTGTTTGACATCCACAGGCGGCACCGGCCCGGAGGATTGGCCAAAACTCACCAGCAACCCAAAGGGCACGAGGGAATTGATGGAGCCGTCAAACGTCGCCGCCCCCACCGAATCATAGACCACGTTACAACCGGTTCCGCCGGTGATCTCGCGCACCCTCTCCTTCACGTTCTCTTTGGTGTAGAGGATCGGATAGCCGCACCCATTCTCGCTGGCAAATTTTGCCTTCTCCTCGCTCCCCACGGTGCCGATGACCGTCGCGCCCAGTGCCTTCGCCCACTGGCAGAGCAGCACCCCTACCCCGCCAGCCGCGGCCTGAATCAGGACGGTCATTCCCGGCCCCACCGGAAAGGTGCGCCGCAACAGCATATGGGCGGTCTGGCCCTTCAGCAGCACCGCTGCGGCCTGTGCGTCCTGGATATGATCCGGCAGTTTTATCACATTCTCCTGCCCGATGACGCGGAACTGCGCATACGCCCCCGGCGCGCCTTTACAATAAGCCACGCGGTCTCCGGGAGCGTATAACTCCACCCCCTCTCCCACCGCTTCTACGACGCCCGCCGCTTCGATGCCCGGTGTAAAGGGGAGCTCCGGCACCGGATAAAAACCCGTACGGTGATAGACATCGATGTAATTCAGCCCCACCGCCGTCTGCCGTATCAACACCTCGCCCCTGCCCGGTTGGGGCATGGGTGTTTGTTCCCATCGGAGCTGCTCGGCTCCGCCATAATGATGCACACGAATACTGGAGGCCATGAACGCGCTTCCCTGGTTGAGGATTTCACCCTGCTATTGTAAGTATCGCAGGCACGTTTACAATAGGCCGCTTATGCATACGATTTTTGCCCCCGCTACTCCGCCCGGCCGCTCCGGGGTTGCCGTGCTCCGTGTGTCGGGGAAGAACGCCACACGGGTGTTCTCTTTCTTTTCCCTGCCCTGCCCCGCTCCCCGACAGGCTACGCTCGTTACGCTGATCAACCCGCATACACAGGCGGCGGTGGACAAGGCTCTGGCGCTTTATTTTCCTGCCCCGGCCAGCTTCACGGGAGAAGATGTGGTAGAGCTTCACCTGCATGGCAGCCGGGCAGTGATGCAGGAGATGCTACAACTGCTCGGGGGCATGGAGGAGTTTCGATTTGCGGAGCCGGGAGAGTTTTCCCGCCGTGCTTTTTATCACCAGAAGATGGATCTTACCCAGGCGGAGGCAGTCGCGGATTTGATTGATGCGCAGACCGAGGCGCAAAAGCGTCAGGCGCTCCGGCAGATGGAGGGCGCGCTCGGGCGGGAGTGCGAAAAGCTGCGACGCGCCATCATCGAGGTGCGCGCTCATAGCGAGGCGTATCTGGATTTTCCTGACGAAGAGATACCCGATAGCGTGGCCTCTGCCCTAAACGGCGAAATTCAGACGGTAATGGAGCAAATGACGAAAATGTTGGGCGACGGACGCACCGGCGAAAAAATCCGCGAGGGATATTATGCCGTTATTCTCGGCGTTCCCAATGCCGGTAAATCCACGCTGATTAATGCCCTCGCCCGCCGCGACGTCGCTATTGTCTCTCAGGAGGCCGGAACCACCCGCGACGTAATCGAAGTGCAGATGGATATTGAAGGGCTGCCCCTCACTCTGGCGGACACCGCCGGACTTCGTGACGATGCGGGTGCCATTGAGGCCGAAGGAATACGCCGCGCTAAAGAGAGGGCGCAACGGGCGGATTTCAGAGTGATCCTGCTGGATGTCACCCAATCGCGAAATGCGCAGGAAGGGGTGCTGGCGCAGATGAAACAAGATGATGTAGTTGTGATTAACAAACTGGACGCGAACCCACTACATATAGATGAGTTTGCCGACATCCCTCATCCCGTGCCTGTCTCTGCCCTCCATGCTGATGGACTGGCAAACTTGATTTCTCGTCTAAAGCACCGTATGGAGATGCACGGTGAGACGGGTCAGGAAGCCTTGATCACCCGTGCACGTCACCGGACGGCGCTTGAGAATGCCGTGGCGCATTTGCGTCACTCACTTCTCCAGGACGCGCTGGAGTTGAAGAGTGAAGAGCTACGACTGGCCGGGCAGGAGTTGGGTAAAATGGTGGGAGCCATTCATATTGAGGATGTGTTGGATGTGGTATTCAGTTCATTCTGTATCGGCAAATAATGTTTCACGTGGAACAATGAGTCATGACATTCCTCTATGATGTAATCGTAATCGGTGGCGGTCATGCCGGAACGGAAGCGGCAGCGGCCGCGGCACGAATGGGTGCCCGTACGGCTTTGCTGACTCAGAAGAAAGCCACGATTGGGGAAATGTCCTGTAACCCCGCCATCGGCGGAGTGGCAAAAGGCACGTTGGTAAGAGAAATTGATGCTTTGGACGGCGTCATGGGACGAGCCATTGATCGCGCCGGGATCCATTACCGGATGCTCAACGCCAGCAAAGGACCCGCCGTCCACGGCCCCCGCGCTCAGGCCGACCGCGCTTTGTACCGGAAAGCGGTGCAAGATATCCTTTCGGAGTACCCCACCCTTACGATTATTGAAGACTCCGCTGAAGATTTTATTATTAATGACGCCCATATCATTCAGTCGGTAATCGGCGCTTCGGGTAAGGAATATTCCGCCCGCTGTGTGGTGCTGACAACCGGAACTTTTTTAAATGGCGTTATTCATATAGGAAAGGAAACCACCCCCGCCGGTCGCGTAGGGGAGGCTCCCAGTCTGGGGCTGTCTAAAACTCTGGCGCGCTACGGGTTCGCTCTGGGGCGTCTTAAGACGGGCACTCCGGCACGCATTGACGGAAACACCATCGACTGGGACGTGACCACCCCCCAGCCCGGGGATGCGCCCCCCACCCCATTCTCCTATCTAACTCAGCAGGTTACCGTACCACAAATCACCTGCTACATTACGCGAACAACGGAAGATACCCATCTCATAATTCGGGAGAACCTACATCAGTCCGCCATGTATTCGGGTAATATTATTGGTCGTGGCCCCCGCTACTGTCCCTCCATTGAGGATAAAATTGTCCGCTTTTCCGATAAATCTTCCCATCAGATATTTCTGGAGCCGGAAGGGCTGGAAGACAGCACGGTCTATCCGAACGGCATTTCCACCTCTTTGCCCGCTGAGGTTCAATACGCCATGATCGCCACCATCCCGGGTCTGGAGAAGGCGCACATTATTCGTCCCGGCTACGCGATTGAATATGACTATATTGACCCCCGCGAATTATTACCTGCCCTGGAGACAAAGAAAATCAACGGCTTATATCTTGCGGGGCAGATTAATGGCACCACCGGCTATGAAGAAGCGGGCGGTCAGGGGCTGGTGGCAGGCGCCAATGCGGCGCTGAAGGCTGCGGGCAGCGCCCCCTGGACGGTACGCCGTTCGGATGCATTTATTGGCGTCATGATCGACGATCTCATCACCTATGGCGTGAGCGAACCTTACCGCATGTTTACTTCCCGTTCCGAATACCGGCTCTCCTTGCGCCCCGATAATGCCGACCGCCGTTTAACCACTCTCGGCATAGAATGCGGTTTGGTAGGAAAGGAAAGAAACACTCATTTTTCCAACAAACTCAATAGGATTGAGGAGACAAAAACACGTCTTTCCACGATGATGCTGACGCCAAACAAACTGGCGGCGCAGGGGATCGCCATCACGCAGGACGGACTGAAACGCTCTGCCTACCAGCTCATGAACCACCCGGGCGTGACCCGGGAACTGCTGGCTACTTTCTGGCCCGACGTGCACAGGCTGGAAACATCCGTGTGGGAAGATGTCAAAATCGACGCCCTCTACGAAAGTTATCTGGAACGCCAGCAACGCGATATTGAAGCCTTTAATCAGGAAGAATCGTTGTCCATTCCTCCGGCCACAAATTTTGACTCCCTGCCCGCCCTTTCCAAAGAAATGCGGGAAAAACTCAAGGCGCATCAGCCGCTTACCTTGGGTGCGGCCGCCCGCATTCCCGGCATTACCCCCGCTGCGCTTACTGCTTTGCTCGCTCACATTAAAGGGCATCGCCATGAAAATGCCGCCTGACCTCTCCCCTTATGTCCAGAATGTTCCACGTGAAACAATCGAGAAATTAGAGGCCTATGCCGCGTTGTTAGAGCAATGGCAACGCCACATTAATCTGGTGGCGCCCTCCACCCTCCCCGATCTTTGGCATCGTCATTTCGCCGATTCTCTCCAGCTTGTCCCCTATCTACGCTCCCCCGATCTTGTGATCGCCGACATCGGCAGCGGGGCGGGCTTCCCGGGAATGGTATTGGCGATCATGGGATATGGCGCGGTGCATCTGGTGGAAAGCGACCAGCGTAAAGGCGCTTACTTGCGAGAAGTGGCGCGCATCACCGAGACACATATCACCCTTCATACCGAGCGCGCAGAACATCTTTGTCTGCCTGACGTGGACGTATTTATATCAAGAGCTTGTGGTAGCCTTAACAAGTTACTCAATATGTTGGGGCCAAAATGCAAAAAAAATACGATTTGTCTCTTTCATAAAGGCAAAAACTATACTAAAGAATTAGAAGACGTTGAGGGCTGGCGATTTACGCTCCGCACCTATCCCAGCCGGGTAGAAAATGACAGCGTCATACTTGAGCTAACCGATATAATGCAAGAGGTTGCGCCGTGAAGATCATCAGCATTGTAAACCAGAAGGGGGGCGTGGGAAAAACCACCACCACCGTCAATTTAGCAACCGCACTGGCCGCGGTCGGTCAGAAAGTACTGGTCGTGGATCTCGACCCCCAGGGAAACGCCAGCACCGGACTTGGCATTACCCCGGATCGCCGCCAGATTACCAGCTACGATCTGCTTATCGGCTCCGTTACCGTCACGGAGGCGAAACAACCCACGCAAATTCCCGGCCTGGATATAATTCCTTCTACCATCGACCTCTCGGGCGCCGAGATTGAGCTGGCCACCACGCCGCAGAGGGAAACGCGGTTGAGAAGCTATTTGCTGCCCTCTGAGAATGAGTATGATTATGTATTGGTGGACTGCCCCCCTTCCCTGGGGCTTATCACCATCAACGCCCTTGCCGCCGCTCGCGCCGTGCTGATTCCGCTCCAGTGTGAATTCTACGCGCTGGAGGGGCTGAGTCACCTTCTGAAAACCATCAAGCTGGTACAAAAAAGCCTGAATCCCGGCCTCGAAATTCAGGGTGTGGTCTTGACCATGTACGACAGCCGCAACAAGCTCACCCAGCATATTGAAGAAGACGTGAGAGAATTTCTGGGGGATACCGTGTACCGCACCGTCATCCCGCGTAACGTGCGTATGTCGGAAGCCCCTTCCCATGGCAAGCCCGCCCTGGTCTACGACATGCATTGTCGTGGTTCACAAGCCTATTTGAAGCTCGCCCGCGAATTATTGCAGCGAGAAAACATCTCCCTTTCCACCCTAACCGCAGCATGAGGTATCCATGACCGCCACCCCAACACGAGGCCTGGGCAAAGGCCTTTCCGTCCTGATCTCTGAGGAATATAGCAAATCTATCTCCGAAGAAACGAAGGGGAAGGGGAATGACCCGCAATTGCTGGGGGTAGATCGCATTGTTGCGGGTAAATTCCAGCCGCGCACCCATTTCAGCGATGAATATCTCGCCGAACTTTCCGAATCCATCAAGCGCAATGGCATCATGCAGCCTTTGGTGGTGCGTCCCATCAAGAATTCCCAGTATGAAATCATTGCAGGTGAGCGGCGGTGGCGCGCTGCAAAACTCGCGGGTTTGCTGGAAGTGCCGGTGATCGTCCGCCATGTGGAAGACCGGCAGGCACTGGAGCTGGCACTCATTGAGAATATACAGCGGCAGGATTTATCACCGCTGGAAGAAGCCGCCGGTTTTCAGCGGCTCATTGATGAATTCGCCCACACTCAGGAGGAACTGGCCAAGGTGGTGGGTAAAAGCCGCAGCCATGTCGCCAATTTGCTGCGCCTGCTTTCTCTTCCGGAAGGGCTCAAATCCTTGCTGAGCGAGGGCAAGATCACCATGGGTCACGCACGCGCATTAATGAGTGCGAAGGAGCCGGAGAATCTGGCGGAAGAGGTCGTTCGCCGGGGGCTGAACGTGCGCCAGACGGAAAATCTTTGCCGCGGCGAAACATCCGCGGGCGCGGCCAGCGGCGAACAGGCGCGTGCCCTGAAAGCCCCGCGCCAGTATGCCCCGCGCTCTGATCAGGACAAGGATGAAGACATCCTCGCACTGGAGGAGACATTAACCGGTCAACTGGGGCTGAAAGTGGCCATCAATGCCGCCGGAGAATCAGGTGAAATCGTGATCAGCTATGATTCGCTCACCCAACTGGACAGCGTTATCAAGCGGTTGGGCGACAGTTACTAGCCCGCGGCAGCCCCGATGAAAACGTTTCACCTACACCTGATCTCTGATTCCACCGGGGAAACCGTCAGCAGTGTGGCTCGCGCCGCGGTCGCCCAGTTCGAAGACATCGACCCGCAGGAGCATAGCTGGACACTTATCCGCACTCCTGCGCAGCTGGAGAAGGTGCTGGCCGCCATTGAACATGAGCCGGGCATGGTTTTATATACCCTCATCAACCCGGTGCTGGGCGACAAGATCAAGCAATTCTGTCATCAGCGCGGGCTTCCCTGCGTACCCGTCCTCACCCGCGTAGTGATGGAAATGCGCGCTTATTTCGGGGTGGAAACGATCAATGAGCCGGGGCGGCAACATGTGCTCAACGAAGATTATTTCTCCCGCGTGGAAGCGATTGATTACACGCTCGCCCATGATGATGGGCAGGCCGCCTGGGATCTGGAAGAGGCGGATATCGTCATTGTCGGCGTCTCGCGCACCTCAAAGTCGCCCACCTGCATTTACCTGGCCAATCGTGGCTACAAAGCTGCCAATATCCCGTATGTCGCGGAGATCGCGTTGCCGGAATCCCTGTTTACGCTCAAGCGCCCTCTGGTGGTCGGACTTACCATTGGCACGGAGCGTTTACGCGAGATTCGCCAAACGCGGCTTAAATCCCTCCAGCAGGACGGGGGCAACACCAATTATGTGGATGAAGAGAAGATTCTGGCGGAAATCACCGCTTCCAAGCGCCTGTTTCAGAAACATCGCTGGCCTACGATCGATGTCACCCGGCGGTCGGTAGAAGAAACGGCTGCGCAGATTCTCAATTTATATCAGAAGCATGTAGAAAAAAGGTTGGGTCATGGCAGCGCGCACGGGTAAAGCGAAACTGGCGGGTGTGATCGGCTCTCCGGTCGGGCATTCTCTCTCCCCTGCCCTCCATGAATACTGGCTGCGCAGCTACGATATCGACGGCGCATATATCCCGCTGGAGGTACCCGGCGGTATGTTCAAAGAGACACTGCATCATTTTTCTGCCCTTGGTTTTCAGGGCTTCAACGTCACCCTGCCCTATAAGCAGGAGGCTTTTGCGGCCGTCGCTGCAAAAGATGAAATGGCGCGGCTTACCGGTGCGGTAAATACATTGGTGCGCCTCGGCGATGGAACGTTCGCGGGAAAGAATACTGATGTGGAAGGGTTTTTAGAGAATCTGCGCGCCCATAATGTGGTGCCGGAGAAGCTGCAACGCGCCGTTATTCTGGGAGCGGGCGGTGCCGCCCGCGCTATCGCAGTGGGTCTGGCTCTGGCGGGCTGCGGGGAAATCGTATTCATTAATCGCACACGCCAGAAGGCAGAGGAGTTGATCGGACAACTGAAAGAGGCGGGCTGCCCTGGTTCTTTCCTTCTCTATGACTGGGAAGAAAGGACAAATGCCATTTCGGGGGCGGATCTGCTGGTGAACACCACGCAACTGGGTATGGTAGGGCAACCCGCGCTGGAGCTTGAGCTGAACACCCTGCCCCCGTCTTCCGCTATTTGCGATATCATTTATAACCCTTTGGAAACACCGCTGATTACCGAGGGAAGGGCGCGGGGTCATCGGGTCATCGGGGGTTTGGGAATGCTTCTTTATCAGGCGGTTCCCGGGTTTGAGGCATGGTTCGGGGTACGACCCGCCGTCACGCCGGAGCTATCCCGCTACATTGCTTCCCTGGTGGCGCCATGATCGTCCTGGGTCTTACCGGCGGCATCGCCAGCGGCAAATCGACCGTGCTTAAGATGTTTGCCCGCGAAGGAGCCGCGACCTACGATGCGGACAAGGCGGTACACCGCTTACTGGCCTCTGACGGCGAAACCGCCGCGGCCATCCATCGAGTTTTTCCCGGTATTGGCGACCACCCTCCCGTGGATAGGGCATTACTGGGCAAAATAGTATTTGGTGATGAGGCGGCCATGCATACACTGGAATCCATACTCCATCCCCGGGTCAGGGTTATGGAAACATTATTCCTCCGAAATTGCCGTCTTGCCGGGAAAAAACTGGCGGTGTGCGATATCCCCCTTCTCTTTGAAACGAGCGCGGAGGATCGTTACGATGCCGTCATAGCCGTTGTGTGCCCGGCCTCTATGCAAAAGCAACGCGCTCTGGCTCGCCGGGGCATGACGCTGGAACGCTATCAACAAGTAACCCAGCGCCAAATGTCGAGTTATGAAAAATTAAAGCGCGCCGATTTTGCGGTTCACACCGGACTGGGACTGGCTTATAGCTATAGAGAGGTGGTAGAAATCCTTAACGCAATGGGGGTGAAGTGAGAGAAATCGCGCTGGATACGGAAACGACGGGACTGGATCCGGAATACGGGCACCGGGTGGTGGAAATCGGCTGCGTGGAAATGTTTGGGCGGGTGCGCACAGGCAAAGTGTTTCATACCTATCTCAACCCCGAGCGCGATATGCCCGCCGAAGCCGAGCGCATCCACGGCATTTCCGGCGAATTCCTGAAGGATAAACCGCTTTTCGCAAGCATCGGCGCAGATTTTCTGGAGTTTATCGGTGACGCGACGCTGGTCATCCATAATGCTTCCTTCGATATGAAATTTCTCAATTACGAGCTCAAATCCTTTGGGCTGCCGACGATTCCCATGGAGCGCGTGGTGGATACGCTGCTGATTGCCCGGCGAAAATTTCCCGGCGCACCGGCGAACCTCGATGCGCTGTGCCGCCGCTTCACGATTGATCTATCAGCCCGTACCAAACATGGCGCTTTGCTGGATGCGGAGCTGCTGGCCGATGTATATATGGAGCTGATGGGAGGCCGACAATCTGCACTGACACTCGATAGTAGCAAGCAAGAGGAAAATTTTGCCGCAAGCCCGGAGCAAGACGTCGCCCTCGACATACCTTTACGCGTTTTTGCCGCGAGCAACGAAGAACGCGCGTCGCATCGGGCGTTTATCGGTAAGCTGAAAAACCCGATTTGGGGGGAATATTTGATGAATGAGCAGATTATCGAGTAAGTTTACACGTTTGATATTATGAAAATCAAATTCTGGCAGCATGAGTATGAGTTTGACAAAGAGGATGCAAAAATTGTTGTCCCTTTGATTCTATTGCTAATAGCAATAAGTGCCACGGATATTAACAAGGAGATTCTTTTTCTTTTGGCAGCAACGTATTATTTTCTGTATTTCTTTTTCTTTGGAATAGTGGGGTATATAAGGTCTTTGTTTAAAAGGAAGCTTAAGTGTCCAAAGTGCAAAGGTAACAAAATCATACTTCAGGGCTACCAGCCTTATAATTCTGATGAATTTCATGCCTTTTATTACTGTACGGATTGCAAAACCACTTCAATCCTGACAGAGGGCGGCTTAACCTGCTAAGTGAAATAGTGGCTAGTCATTGCGAGCGAAGCGAAGCAATCCAGAATCGTCTGGTTTGCCGTTTCCGCCAGAATGACAATGTTGGGAAAAGGGCTGGATTGCTTCGTCGGCTTTATATGTCCGGGTCGCTCCGCGCTGCGCACGACCGCTTCCCGTAAAGCCTCCTCGCAATGACGGTTACTCTACTTTGCTCCTCGGATGGGCACCGGCATAAGCTTCCATCAGCCGTGCGGCGTCTACCCCGGTGTAACGTTGGGTCGTCGAGAGATTTTCATGCCCCAGCAGCTCCTGAATATCGCGCAAGCCCGCCCCACCCGCCAGCAAATGCGTGGCAAAACTGTGGCGCAAAGCGTGAGGGGTGAGGGATTCGGGCAAGTTCAGCAATTGCCGTAACTCCCGCAGCCTCTTTTGGAATACGCCGGGATTCAAGACTTTCCCCTGCACGCCATAAAAAAGCGGCGCCCCCGGTTCATAATAAGGGCAAGATGCCAAATAACTTTCCAGCGCCACGACAATGTCCGGCAGCAAGGGCACTTCGCGCTGTTTATTGCCTTTGCCGGTGACGCGCAGCTTGCGGCCGTTTTCCATAAGGCTGTCGCCGGTCAGCGTAAGCACCTCCGAAATACGCAGCCCGCCCCCGTACAGCAGCATCAGTATGGCTTTGTCACGCAGAACAATCCACTGCTCGCCTTCCAGGCTGTCCGCCCCTGCAATCAACCGGAGCGCCTGCTCCACGGTAAGCGGTTTGGGCTTGGCGTCCGGGCGGGTGCGCAGGGTAAATTCCTTGGCCGCCGCATTCTCAATACCGTGCGACGTGCGCAGATACAGATAAAAATTCCGCAGCATCGACAACGCCCGCGCCGAGGAACGGGCGCTGACCTCTTTCCCGGCACGCTGGGCGATCCAGGCGCGTATGGCCAGCATATCCAGCCCTTCCAGGGTCTTTCGCGTGAGCAATTCGCCCTTGTAGCGGCTCATGAACTCGCTGAAATCCTTGAAATCATAGAGGTAGGAGGCTTGCGTATGCGCCGACAAATGCCGCGCCTGCATCTGCCCCGCCCAGCCTTCCGCCAGCGCCAGCGCGGACGGCTCCAGCGGCAGCGCGTCTAAAGCGTAGGGTCGATCCCCGTCTCCAGCAAACATGTATCCAGCCGCTCCTGTACGATGACTGCGAGAAATTGTAGCAGATCCACCGCCTGGTTGGCAGTAAAATGCCCCTCATGACGCACGCCAAACGCCAAAACAACCTGCCGCGGCACATGAGAAAGACGCAGGCGGAGCAGGGCGCAGGACTTCACGATCTGGGTGCATTCGGCGAAAATCGCGTCGAACCCCTCGATATATTGCGCATCCGTATCGGCGACCAGCAGCGCGTCGAGATCGCCCAGCGCATCGTCCACCAGACCCGCAGGCACAAAGACGATGCCGGAATACTGGTCTTCCGAATAATGCGCCTCGTACATCTCGATCATGTCGGTTTCCATGGCCAGACGCACTACATCCACATTGAACAGGCTGACCAGATCGACCGTCAGTACTTCCAGTAATTGCTCCAGTCCCCGTGCGCGTATCAGGCCGACAATCGCCCGGTGCACCTGTTGTTGAACCGAGGAATTGTCCCGCGCCGAGGTCACGAGCTGTTCATATCCCTGACGCACCTGCTGTATTTCCTTTTGCAGGCGGCGGATGGCGAAATGCTGAAAATCCGCCACGGAGTCTCCTTCATGCTTATCCGGCGGCAACAGCTTTTCCAGTACATCGGGGTTCCTGCTCAGAAAATCCGGATGTTCCAGAAGATAGGCCTTTACCTGCGCCTGGGTGGCGGCTTTAGGCTCCGGCTTCTTTTTGCTTTGTTCGCTCATGAGGCTATAGCGCCCTGCGCGGTGCTTACTGTCAAGAAAACTTTGTTTTTGCCCCTGGCAAGATTTGGTGTACGGAAGACATAGAATCCGCTACAGCACGCAAAGTTACCGTTGCAAAGTATTCCCATGACGCATGGCTCTACCGCCTTAAACAAGCTTCCGCAGATCACCCTGGCCTTCTGGGTCATGAAAATATGCGCGACCACACTGGGGGAAACGGCGGGCGACCTGCTTTCCATGACGCTGGATATCGGCTACGCCATGAGCTCCCTGCTTCTGATCGGCATTTTTGTGGCCACGCTGGGGGCGCAGCTCGCCGCCAGACGCTTTCACCCGATGCTTTACTGGACGGTGATTCTCTCCACCAGCACGGCGGGCACCACCATGTCCGATTATATGGATCGCACGCTGGGGCTGGGATACGCCACCGGCTCGCTGATACTGGTCAGCATTCTGGTCTGTATGTTAGCGGCCTGGCGTTACAGCACCGGCTCGCTTTCGGTCACCCGCGTCACCTCGCGCAAGGCGGAGTTGTTCTACTGGTTCACGATTTTATTCTCCAATACGCTGGGCACGGCGCTGGGCGACTATCTGGCCGACGATTCCGGGTTGGGGTTTATGGGCGGCGCGCTGTTGATTGCCAGCGCAATTGCCCTGATTACCGCCGCCTATTATTTTACCCGGCTTTCGCATGTGCTGTTGTTCTGGCTGGCTTTCGTCCTCACACGCCCGTTTGGGGCGACGCTGGGCGACACCCTCACCAAGCCCATAGAAAAAGGCGGGCTTGACCTCGGCACGATCGGTTCTTCCGCCGTGCTGCTGGCCGTATTGGTAGCGATGGTTCTGTGGACCAGCCGCAAAAAAGCTGCGACAGTGGCGTAGTGCGTCAACGTCCATAATTGCTAATTTTGGTTATCCGTGGCATAATAGGGACGAAAGAGGAGCGTTTACGATGAATGTCTCATTGACCCCCGAGTTGGAAGAGATGATTGCCGCCAAGGTGCAAACGGGCATGTATCATTCTGCCAGCGAAGTCATCCGCGAAGGGTTGCGCCTGCTGATCGAGCAGGACGAGCTTAAAAAGCAACGCATCGCCCAACTTAATGCCGAGATCGATAAAGGGCTGGCGTCGCTAAAAGAAAAAGGGGGCATTCCCGGAGAGCAGGTGTACCGGGAATTACTCGAACGCCGCAAGTCCTACACGACCCAGTAAAATGCTTTCTTTTATCCTTTCGCCGGATGCGCGTTACGATCTGTATGAAATTCAGGATTACATTGCGCAAAATAATCCCGCAGCGGCGGCAAAGGTGATTGATGCTATTTATGAGGCATTCGACTTGCTGGCGGAACGCCCACATATTGGTCACAGACGCGAGGATTTGACGCAAAAAGACCTGCGCTTCTGGGGTGTGTATTCCTACCTGATTATCTATGATCCAAAGGCGGAACCGCTCTCCATTATCCGCATCTTAAGCGGCTGGCGCGATGTGGCGGGGGCGATGGGGTGACACCTTTGTCATTGCCCGATTTATTCGGGCAATCCATACTTCGCGGCGATAGATGGATTACCCGGACAAGCCGGGTAATGACGTACCATCAGCCGTCGTTGCGAGCGTAAGCGAAGCAATCCAGAACATAGCGCATTTCAACTGGATTGCTTCGTCGGCCACATGGCCTCCTCGCAATGACACCGCATCTTAAGCGGCTGGCGCGACGTGGCGGGGACGATGGGGTAGGACGCATGGGTGTCAAAAACAATTCTTGACCCTGGTGACAATATCTTTACTGAAGCAACCAGACCCCGCAACAAGTGCGGGGTGACAACTTACGCTATCTTCTGCCCGGTTTTCTGCCAATCGGCCATAAACGCCGCCAGCCCCTTATCGGTCAAAGGGTGGTTGAAAAGCTGCTTGATGACCGAAGGCGGGATGGTAGCCACATGCGCGCCCATCTTGGCGGATTCGACGATATGGATGGGGTTGCGCACCGAAGCGACCAGCACCTGCGTGCGGAACGCCGGGTACATGGAATAAATCTGGCAGATTTCGGAGATCAGGCGTAAGCCATCCTGCCCCACATCATCCAGCCGCCCGACAAACGGCGAGATAAAGGCCGCGCCCGCCTTGGCCGCTAAAATCGCCTGCGCCGCCGAGAAACACAGCGTCACATTGACCATGGTGCCCTTGTTGGCAAAATAACTGCAGGCGCGGATACCATCATAGGTCAGCGGCACTTTAATCGCCACATTCTGGGCGATGGCGGCCAACACTTCGCCCTCACGCACCATGCCGTCGTAATCGGTGGCGGCGACCTCCGCCGAGACCGGGCCGTTAACGACCCCGCAAATCTCGGCAATGACTTCCTTGAAATCCCGCCCGGATTTGGCAATCAGCGAGGGGTTGGTGGTTACGCCGTCGAGCAACCCCGTTGCCGCCAGTTCCTTGATTTCGCTAATCTCCGCCGTATCAACAAAAAACTTCATGTCATTCCCTTTAGAATCTGGTTACATCACCTGATGACTAACACAGCCTCCCGCATTGTTAAAGTGCTTCTTCCGGTGCCGCATACGGCGGGGTTCGATTATCTGTTGCCCGGCGGCGAGGAAGCTGCACCGGGGAGCTACGTTACCGCGCCTTTCGGCAAGAAGCGGCTTACCGGGGTGGTCTGGGGCGAGGGCAGCGGCGAGGTGTCGGCGGAAAAATGCAGGGAGGTGGCGCTGATTCACCGTGAATTTCCGTCCATGCCACCTCATTTCAGGGAGTTTATCGACTGGGTGGCGTGGTATAACTGCGCCTCCGCCGGGGCGGTGCTGAAACTGGCGCTGCCCTTGCAGGATGTGTTCGTTCCTCCCAAACGCAAGGTGAAGGAAAAGCCCGCCGCTCCCGCCCAGCCGCCGCAATTGCCGGAATTAAGCCCGGAGCAAAAAAGGGCGGAAGAACACCTGGCCGGACGCCTGGGGCAGGGGTTTGCGGTGGAAGTGCTCGAAGGGCTGACGGGATCGGGCAAGACGGAAGTCTATTTCGATACTATCGCCCGGGCGCTGGAGCGCGGGGAGCAAGTGCTGGTATTGCTGCCTGAGATTGCGCTGGGGGTGCAATGGGTGGAACGCTGCCAGTCGCGGTTTGGTTTCGCCCCCGAAATCTGGCATTCGGGCATCGGGCTGGCGGCACGCAAACGCGCATGGAAGCGAGCGGTCACCGGGGAAGCGCGGCTGATCGTCGGGGCGCGCTCGGCGCTGTTTCTGCCCATGCCCCGCCTGGGGCTGATCGTCGTCGACGAGGAACACGAGCCCTCTTATAAGCAGGAAGACGGAGTGATCTACCACGCCCGCGACATGGCGGTCGCACGCGCCAAGCAGGAGGGCGTGCCCGTCGTGCTGGTTTCCGCCACCCCGTCGCTGGAGACGCTCGCCAATGTGGAGGCGGGGCGGTATGGCAGGACTCACCTCACGGCGCGCTACGGGGGAGCGTCGCTGCCTTCTTCGCATCTGGTCGATATGCGCCGAGCCGGGCTTCCCTCCACGCGCTTTATCTCCCCGGAACTGGAAGCGGCGGTGCGCGAGCATGTGGGGCGGGGGGAGCAGGCGTTGCTGTTTCTCAACCGGCGCGGCTACGCACCGCTGCTTTTGTGCCGCGCCTGCGGCCACCGGCTGGAATGCCCCAACTGCTCCTCCTGGATGGTTTTACATAAATCATCGGGCATGAGCGGTCGGTCTGCCGGAGCGAAATGCCCAACGATAAACTACATTCAGTGCCATCACTGTGCGCACACGCAGCGCGCACCCGATGCCTGCCCCTCCTGCGAGGCGGCGGGTAAACTTGCGCCCTGCGGCCCCGGCGTCGAACGCATCGAAGAAGAGGCGCGGGAATTATTCCCACAGGCACGTCTCCTGACGCTCGCCAGCGACAATGCCAGCACGCGCAAAGAAATCGAAGCAGGAATTGCCACAATCGCCAACCGGGAAGCCGATATCGTCATCGGCACGCAACTCCTCGCCAAGGGACATCACTTTCCGCACCTGACACTGATCGGCGTGGTCGATGCGGATCTCGGCCTGAGGGGAGGGGATTTGCGCGCTACCGAACGCACCTGGCAATTGCTGCATCAGCTCTCGGGACGGGCAGGGCGCGAAGAAAAGCCGGGCAGGGTGCTGATTCAGACCTGGCAGCCGGATCATCTTGTCATGCAGGCGCTTGCCAAAGGAGATGGAAAGACGCTGGCGCAGCTGGAAATGGAAGCGCGCAGGGAAGGGGGGATGCCGCCCTTCGGCAAGCTGGCCGCGGTGATCGTGGAAGGCATGAAAGAAGAAGCCACCCACCGTTTCGCCGCGGAGCTGGCACGCATCCTGCCGCGCAGGGAAGGGGTGCGCGTCCTGGGTCCCGCCCCCGCGCCGCTCTACCGGCTGCGAAGCAAATACCGGCTGCGTTTTCTCATCCATGCCCGAAAGAACGTCGCTCTCCAGGCGTTCCTTCAGGCATGGCTGGGTGGCATCCGCCCGCCCTCTTCTATGCACCTAAAAATCGACATTGACCCGCAGAGTTTTCTGTAATGCACGCGGCCTTCCTTTTATCTCTTTGTTTCAGTCGTCGACAATCCACGCCATCTTTAAGAAGAAAGGGCTTGTAAATGCGGGCAATTTTGCTAGAGTGCCGCCCGATGAAAATGTCGGGAAACGGCAACATCGGTAACATATAAGAAAAACAGGGGCTTATTTCCGTGGCAGGCACACGAACCTCATCCCACATGATTGCTCAGCGTTATGTCAGCGCCATTTTTGACCTGACGGAAGGTAAAGACAAAACCCTGGGCGCCTTTGATCGGTTTTTTGCCGCTTTGGAGTCGTTGCTTGCGGATAAAGAGGGTCTGGCAGAAGCATTTGCCAATCCTACCGTGTCACGCAAGACCAAAGCCGAAGTGGCGCGGGACATCGCCGCCGTGCTGAAGGCTGGAAAAGAGGAAGCGAATTTCCTGGAATTGCTGGCAAGGAACAACCGGCTGGAGATTCTTCCCGCCATTATTGCCGACTTCCGCGAGCGTTATGCCGCATATAAAGGCGAAGTTGTCCTGGAAATCACGACCGCGCATCCTGCCGACAAGGCCGCTTTGGCGTCTATTCAGGGTGCCGTTGAAAAGGAAACCGGCAAAACCACCGTACTTAAAACCCACGAAGACCCCGCATTGCTGGGCGGTATCGTTATTAAATTCGGCTCCACGCTGCTGGACTGCTCGGTCGAAGGCCGGCTGGCGCGCATGGAGCAATCCCTTAAACAACAAATTGCAAACGCATAAGGAGCGGCCACATGGACATTCGTCCCTCGGAAATTTCTGACATTTTGAAAAAACACATCGAAGGGTATTCGGATGCGGGCGACCTCGCCGAAGTCGGGCAGGTGGTGTCGGTGAGCGACGGCGTCGCAACCATTTACGGTCTGGAAAACGTCCAGGCGGGCGAGATGGTGGAATTCGACGGTGGCATGAAAGGCATGGCGCTGAACCTGAATGAAGATAGCGTCGGCGTGGTGATTTTCGGCTCCGACCGCGATGTGGTCGAGGGCATGAATGTCAAGCGCACGCGCACGATTGTGGACGTGCCCGTCGGCCCCGAGCTGCTGGGTCGCGTCGTGGACGCGCTGGGCAACCCGATCGACGGCAAAGGCCCGATCAAAGCGAAAAAGCGCAGCCGCGTGGAAGTAAAAGCGCCGGGTATTATTGCGCGTAAATCGGTACATGAGCCGGTGCAGACCGGGATTAAATCCATCGACGCGCTGATCCCCATCGGTCGCGGTCAGCGGGAGCTGATCATCGGCGACCGCCAGACCGGCAAAACGGCCATCGCCATCGACACCTTCCTCAATCAGGTGGAAACCAACAACGCCGCGAAAGACGACAAGGACAAGCTCTTCTGTATCTACGTCGCCGTCGGCCAGAAACGCTCGACCGTCGCGCAGGTGGTCAAGAAGCTGGAAGAAATGGGCGCGATGCAGTATTCCATCGTCGTCGCCGCGACCGCTTCCGAAGCCGCGCCGCTGCAATTCCTCGCCCCCTATACGGGCTGCGCGATGGGCGAATATTTCCGCGACAATGGCTGCCACGCCGTCATCGTGTATGACGATCTGTCCAAACAGGCCGTCGCCTACCGCCAGATGTCGCTGCTGCTGCGCCGTCCGCCGGGTCGCGAAGCATATCCGGGCGACGTGTTCTATATTCACTCCCGCCTGCTCGAGCGCGCAGCGAAAATGTCCGACGAAATGGGAGCGGGTTCGCTTACCGCATTGCCGGTGATCGAAACCCAGGCGGGCGACGTGTCCGCCTACATCCCGACCAACGTGATCTCGATCACCGACGGTCAGATATTCCTGGAAACCGAACTCTTCTATAAAGGCGTGCGCCCCGCAGTGAACGTTGGTCTTTCGGTAAGCCGCGTGGGTTCTTCCGCGCAGATTAAAGCGATGAAGCAGGTCGCCGGTTCGATCAAACTGGAGCTTGCGCAGTTCCGCGAGATGGAAGCTTTCGCGCAGTTCGGCTCCGATCTCGACGCCGCCACGCAAAAACTGCTCGCACGCGGTCAGCGCCTGACCGAGCTGCTCAAGCAACCGCAATACTCGCCGCTGAAAGTGGAAGAGCAGGTCTGCGTGATTTACGCGGGTGTGAAAGGATATCTGGATAAAATCCCGACCGCGAAAGTACGCGAGTTCGAAGTGGCTCTGCTACGCGAGTTGCACTCCACCTCCAAGGAGATTTTAGAGTCCATCCGCAAGGAGAAAAAACTCGACGAGGCGACCGAGGGCAAGCTGAAAGCCGCGATTGAGAACACACTGAAGGTGGTGGGGTAGGGAGATGGCGTCCCTTAAAGACCTTAAAATCCGCATCGCCTCGGTGAAGTCCACGCAGAAAATCACCAAGGCGATGAAAATGGTGGCGGCGGCGAAACTGCGCCGTGCGACCGAGCGCGCTGAAGCGGCGCGCCCCTACGCCGAGCGCATGACCGGCGTGATGGCGGCGGTGGCCTCCAAAATGTCGGCGGGCGACGCCGCCCCGAAACTGCTGGTGGGCACGGGCAGGGAAGATACGCATATCCTCGTGGTGATGACCTCCGACCGCGGTCTGTGCGGCGGCTTCAACTCCTCCATCGTGCGTGCCGCAAAACAGAAAATCGCGCTGCTGCAAGGACAGGGCAAGACGGTAAAAATCATCTGCGTCGGCCGCAAAGGGTTCGACCAGCTCGCGCTGCTGTATCGCTCCTCGATCATTCACACCATCCGTGACCTGAGTAAGAAAAACGTCTTCTTCGCGGATGCGCAGGACGTGGCCAACGCCATCTTCGACGCCATCGAAAAAGAGAACGCCGACGTGGTGAGCATCGTCTATAACAAGTTCAAATCCGCCATCTCGCAGGAAGTCACTTTCCAGCAGTTGATGCCGCTGGAGATCATCGAGGCGAAAGAATCCGCCGTTTCCACCGTCTATGAATTCGAGCCGGAAGAAGAGGCGATTATGGCCGATCTGCTCCCGCGCAATTTCACGGTGCAGATTTTCCGCGCCCTGCTGGAAAACTCCGCGAGCGAACAGGGCGCACGCATGAGCGCCATGGACAACGCCACCCGCAACGCGGGCGATATGATCGGACGCCTGAGCCAGCAATATAACCGCACCCGTCAGGCGGCGATCACCACCGAACTCACCGAAATTATCTCCGGCGCGGAAGCGTTGTAGTATCACGCAATTCAGTCACAAGAGGACACACACATGGCTACGAAAAAAACAACGGCGAAAAAAGAAACTGGCAATCCGGCCACCGGCATTATCACTCAGGTGATCTCGGCCGTCGTGGACGTGAAGTTCATGGGCGATCTGCCCCCGATCCTGAACGCGCTGGAAACCGACAATGACGGGAAACGTCTGGTGATGGAAGTTTCGCAACATCTTGGCGAAGGCGTCGTGCGCTGCATCGCCATGGACGCCACCGACGGCCTGACCCGCGGGCAGGAAGTGCGCGATACCGGCGCGCCGATTTCCGTACCCGTCGGCCCCGAGACGCTGGGTCGTATTTTCAACGTGGTCGGCGAAGAGATCGACGAGCTGGGCTCCTGCAAAGCGAAGAAAACGCAGGGCATTCACCAGCCCGCGCCGGAATTCATCGACCAGTCCACCGAAGCGGAAATCCTGGTCACCGGTATTAAGGTTATCGATCTGCTGGCACCGTATGCCAAAGGCGGTAAGATCGGTCTGTTCGGCGGTGCGGGTGTGGGCAAGACCGTACTCATCATGGAGCTGATCAACAATATCGCCAAAGCGCATGGCGGGGTGTCCTGCTTCGCCGGTGTGGGCGAGCGTACCCGCGAAGGTAACGATTTGTATCACGAGATGATCGAGTCCAAGGTGATCAATCTGGACGACATTAAAAAATCCAAAGTGGCGCTCGTGTACGGCCAGATGAACGAGCCTCCCGGCGCCCGTGCCCGCGTGGCGCTGACCGGCCTGACCATGGCCGAATATTTCCGCGACGAGGAAGGTCAGGACGTGCTCTTCTTCATGGACAACGTATTCCGCTTCACGCAGGCGGGCGCGGAAGTCTCCGCGCTGCTGGGTCGTATTCCTTCCGCCGTGGGTTACCAGCCGACGCTGGCCACCGACATGGCGGCGCTGCAGGAGCGTATTACCTCCACCAAAAAAGGCTCCATTACCTCGATTCAGGCCGTGTACGTTCCGGCGGACGACTTGACCGACCCGGCGCCCGCGACCACCTTCGCGCATCTGGATGCGACCACGGTATTGTCGCGCTCCATCGCGGAGCTCGGTATTTACCCGGCGGTGGATCCGCTTGATTCCACCTCGCGTATGCTGGATCCGAAAATCGTCGGCGACGAGCACTACCAGGTCGCCCGTGACGTGCAGCGCGTACTGCAAACCTATAAGTCGCTGCAGGACATCATCGCCATTCTCGGTATGGACGAGCTTTCCGAGGAAGACAAACTCACCGTGGCGCGTGCCCGTAAGATTCAACGCTTCCTGTCGCAGCCTTTCCATGTGGCGGAAGTGTTCACCGGCGCGCCCGGTAAGCTGGTCGACCTGAAAGACACGATCGCGGGCTTCCGTGACATCGTCGCCGGTAAATACGACGACCTGCCGGAAGCGGCGTTCTACATGGTCGGCGGTATGGACGAAGCCATCGCCAAAGCCAAGAAAATGGCCGCGGAAGCCGCGTAAGGAAAGGACAATCCCATGGCCGCCGAATCCCTGACCTGTACCCTAGTCACCCCGGAAAAACTCATCTTCTCCGAAGAAGCGGAGATGGTGGTCGTTCCGGGTGCGGAAGGGGATTTCGGCGTGATGGCGCACCATGTGCCCTTCATCTCCATCATCCGCCCCGGCATCGTAGAGCTGCATAAGAAATCGGGTGTAGAAAAGATTTTTGTCTCCGCAGGCTACGCCGAAACGCACGACACCGAATGCACCATTTTGGCCGAGAGCGCCGAGCCGGTGGCTTCCATCTCGAAAGAAGCCGCGGAACAAGGGGTTTTTTCCGCCCGCAAGGATGTCGAATACGCCAAGGACGAGCTGGAAAAAACACGCGCCGAAAAGGCTCTTGAGGTCGCAGAGGCGAAACTGCGCGCTGTCGCCTAATGGCGTCTGTTCCGTTTTCTGTTGGATCGGCGGGTCTTCTGACCATCTCTGTTCCTACGCGGAATAAATTATAGGCTCTGGCACGAATCCTGCTTGTATATGTACAACAGCAGGAGCGTATCATGACCGAGACATCTTCCCTGTCCGCCCTACCTAAAGCGCAGCCGCTCACGCCCGCGCCGGGTTCCGCCAGTTCCGCGGCGGTTCCGGAAGGCGGCTTTCTCGATACGCTGATCGACACCGTCAATCCGATGCAACATCTTCCGGTGGTATCCTCACTCTATCGGGAGGCGACCGGAGACGGCATTTCCGGTCTGGCGCGCATCGCGGGCGGCGCGCTGTTCGGCGGCATTCCGGGGCTGATTGTCTCCGCCGCCTCTACCCTCTTTGATGCCGCCACCGGAGAAGACCCCGGCGAGATGGCCATTTCCGCCTTAAAGAACGCAGCTTCTCCCGGCTCTGGCGCTGTTTTTGCTCCCGATGACGGTAGCGCACTGGCGGCAGATAAGGGGGAGGCACTGATACAAGTCGCCTCTGCGCGTGAGGAAATCTCTCCGCCCCCCGCCTCCTTAGAACCGGCCGCAGCAGAGGCGCTCAAGATTCCCGGCGGGCTGGGTGCGTACCGGGACAATTCGTTCGGGTTCAAAGAAGAGGGGAAACGCGAGCAATATCTGAGTTCGTTGGATAAAATTGCCTTGACGATGTAGGGCGCGCTAGCGTTGCCCAAACAAAGCCGTTCCTATCCGCACTTCCGTCGCGCCCAATGCAATCGCCGTCTCGAAATCCCCGCTCATGCCCATGCTGAGTTCTTCCAGCCCATGGCGTTTGCCCAGCGTCTGCAGAAGAGCAAAATAGGGGGCGGGAGGCTGATGCGCCGGGGGAACGCACATCAATCCGCAAATAGGTAAAGAGGTTTTTTCCCGGCAGAATTTCAAAAACGCCTCCAGATGCCCGGGCATTACGCCGGATTTTTGGGGCTCTTTTCCAATATTCACCTGTATCAGGCATTTGGGGAAACGCTGCTGGCGCTTCATTTCACCATCCAGGGCGAGGGCGATTTTTTCCCTGTCCACCGTTTCAATAACATCGAACAGCCCTGCCGCCTCTGCGGCCTTATTGGACTGAAGCGCACCAATAAGATGCAGGCGCACTCCGGGGTAACGCCTGCGCAGCTCCGGCCATTTTGCCGCGGCCTCCTGAATCCGGTTCTCCCCGTACGCCTCCACTCCCCTTTCTAATAAGGGAAGAATTTTATCCGGCGCCTGGTCTTTGCTCGCCGCAACCAGTATCGGGGGGCGTTGTGAAAGCCCACTTTTCCTGTGCGCTGCGTCCATTCGCAGCAGAATCTTACTGAGATTATCCATCAACAACCAGCCATCCGCCTGTTATATATGACTCTTGTGTTATAACGCCATCGTTGCGACCCAGCATAGAATGCTTGTTGTATTATCGCAACAAGGGATGCAAAAGCACCCCCTTCCGGCAATTCTTTTCTTGGTCAGGCTTGCGCCCTGGGAGCATTTAGCAGATTAATGGCACCAAGGTTGCGCAGCTTTGCGTGTCCGAGTGTTTGTTAATGATAAAACGTGCAAGATTAGGATGATTGTCATGAAAAAGTTTCTTCTCGGAACTACCGGTCTTGTCGGCGCAGCTGTACTGTTTTCCAGTGCTGCTTCCGCTGGTGAGACCCCCAAAGTGACCGTTGGCGGCTTTATTGACTTCCAAGCTGGCATTATGAGCGATGACCTCGATGCTGCCCAGCGTGGTTACGGTTTCCGTAACGACACGGAAGTGAATGTTAGCGTGGACGGCAAAACAGATAGCGGCCTCGGATACGGCGCCGTGATTGATCTGGAAGCCGATGTTACGGCCGATGCCAGTGGGCAAGGCCTGAACGCTTCCCGTACCTACATTTACCTCGATGGTAACTGGGGTCGTTTCGAACTGGGTTCGAACAACACCTCCATCGAAGCTCTGAAAGTTGACGCGAGCAACATCGCTCGTGGTTCGGGCGGTATCCATGGTGGTTGGTGGTACTACGCTAACCATCCGGCTGCATTCGGTGGCGGTGCTTATATCACCTCCGCTGCTCTGCCGCAGGATCATGGTTCTATGTTCGTAGCTGGCGGTGAAACCACCGACAACACGACCAAGATCACCTACTACTCTCCCCGCTTCTCCGGCTTCCAGCTGGGCGCAAGCTACTCTCCGGACGGCACGGATAAAGGTCAAACCATGACCCGTACCGATACCGGCGCTGGTTTCGGCGACATCTTCGATGTTGGTCTGAACTATGAAAACCAGTGGGATGAGATCAGCTTCTCCGCTGCGATCACCGGTGAATGGGGCGATGCTGACAGTGCTGCCGTCGAGAATATCGGCGCGTGGAACATCGGTGCTGCTCTTGGTTACATGGGCTTCCAAATCGCTGGTTCTTACGGCGATTGGGGTGACAGCATGATGCCGACCGCTTCCAGCTTCGATTCCGATTACTGGACTCTCGGCGCTTCGTATGACTTCGGTCAATTCGGCGCTTCCGTAACCTACCTCGACAGCAATGTTGAAGTAGCTGGCGGCGACAACGATTTCGATAACCTCGTCATTGGCGCGGATTACGAACTCGCTCCGGGCCTGACCCCGTACATCGAAGTCAGCTTCTACGATTTCGACGCTCCTGGTGTGGGTGTTGCCGGCGACAACGACGGTGACGTATTCCTGCTGGGTACGCTCCTGTCTTTCTAGTCTGAAAGACTTGTGTTATAAGGAGGGCGGTGCTATTTTGCATCGCCCTTTTTATTTTCACAGCGTGAAACATCATGAAAATTTTTCGTTCTCTTTTCTTCCCTCTTCTGGGGGCTGTTTTCCTTCTCTCTGCGTGTGACAATACCGGCGGAGAGGCCTCCTATCCTAAACGCGCAAAAGATACGCGCCGGGAGCAATACGGCAAATTAACCGGTGAGGGAGGGCTTTTTGGCCTGAACCGGAAAGAAGAAGAGGGGGGCGGAGCCTCTCCCATTGGCGTTAACAGTTTCCTGTGGCGCGCCACCCTCGATACGCTTGCTTTTATGCCCCTGACATCGGCGGATCCCTTTGGGGGCGTCATCATCACCGATTGGTATGAAGACCCTGCCACGCCGGGAGAGCGTTTCAAGGTCACTGCCCTCATTTTGGACAAAAACCTGCGCGCTGACGGCATTAAAGTCTCTCTGTTCCGCCAGAAGAAAGATGACTCCGGCCACTGGCGCGACAGTGAGGTAAACGCCTCTACCGCCCGCGATTTGGAAAATACCATTCTTACCCGCGCACGCCAGTTGCGTGTACGCCAGTCCTCGTAAGGGGGCAAGAATGGATGAGCGGTACGCTTTCCGGGAGTGTGAGCCAACATGGCAGAAGAAATGGGATGAGCTGGGGGTTTTTCGTGCACAGGACGGGGATTCCCGCGCCAAATATTATGTGCTGGAGATGTTCCCCTATCCTTCCGGCAACATCCATATGGGGCATGTGCGCAATTATACCTTAGGGGATGTGATTGCGCGCTATAAACGGGCGCTCGGTTTTAATGTTTTGCACCCGATGGGGTGGGATGCCTTTGGTTTGCCTGCGGAAAACGCGGCGATTAAAAACAATGTGCTGCCCTCCTCCTGGACCTACGCCAATATCGATACGATGCGCCAGCAGCTCCAGTCGATCGGGCTTTCCTATGACTGGACACGCGAAATCGCCACCTGCAATGCGCGCTATTATGAGCATGAGCAGCGTTTCTTCCTGAAGTTTCTTGAGCGCGGTCTGGCGTATCGCAAAGAAGCGGTGGTCAACTGGGATCCGGTGGATCATACCGTGCTGGCCAATGAGCAGGTGATTGACGGGCGCGGATGGCGCAGCGGCGCCGTGGTGGAGCGGCGGACGCTGTCGCAGTGGTTCCTGAGAATCACCGATTACGCGGAAGCATTGCTGGAAGGGCTGACATCTCTCGATCAGTGGCCGGACAAGGTTCGCCTGATGCAGGAAAAGTGGATCGGGAAATCGTATGGGGCGACGATCAGGTTCCGGGTTTCAGGTTCCGGGTTTCAGGAAGAAGTTTTAGAGGTTTATACCACGCGCCCCGATACGATTTTCGGGATGTCGTTTGCCGCCATTGCACCGGATCACCCCCTGGCCTCGCAACTCGCAGCCCGCAACCCGGAACTTCAGAGCTTTATCAAAGAATGTTCCCAGCTTGGCACCAGCGAAGAGGCGATCGAGAAAGCGGAGAAAAAAGGCTTCGATACCGGGTTGCGAGTGCACCATCCGTTTCTGGAGAAGACGCTGCCGGTGTATGTGGCCAATTTCGTGCTGATGGATTACGGCACCGGCGCTATTTTCGGCTGCCCGGCGCATGATGTGCGGGACTTCGAGTTCGCGACCAAATATGGGTTGGAGATTATTCAGGTCGTAGAGCCGAGAATCGAGAATCGAGAATCGAGTGAACTTCCTTATGTAGGCGACGGAATCATCATCAATTCCGACTTCCTGGACGGTATGGACATCGAGTCCGCCAAGCAGGAAGTCATCCGCCGTCTGGAAGAAAAAAAGATCGGCACGCGCAAAATCAATTACCGGCTGCGCGACTGGGGTATCTCGCGCCAGCGTTACTGGGGCTGTCCGATTCCCATTATCCATTGCGACGATTGCGGCGCCGTGCCTGTACCCGACAAAGATTTACCCGTCACCCTGCCTGAAGATGTGACGTTCGATAAACCCGGCAACCCCCTGGATCACCATCCCAGCTGGAAGCATGTGGATTGTCCCTCCTGCAAGAAGCCTGCGCGCCGCGAAACCGATACGTTTGATACGTTCTTTGAATCCTCCTGGTATTTTGCGCGCTTCGCCTCGCCGGTGGCTCCGCAGGGAATTGATAAAACAAGCGCCAATCACTGGCTGCCTGTGGATTGTTATATTGGCGGCATCGAACATGCCGTTCTGCATTTGCTTTATGCCCGGTTTTTTACCCGTGCGCTGAAGGATAGCGGCTATCTTAACGTTGAAGAGCCTTTCACGCGCCTGGTGACGCAAGGCATGATCTGCCATGAGACCTATAAGGACAAAAACACCGGGCAGTGGCTTTCTCCCGAAGAGGCGGCGGGGCGCGATGACGTCGTGGTGGGGCGCTCGGAGAAAATGAGCAAGTCTAAACTTAATACGGTAGACCCCCGCCATATTATCGAAAGTTACGGAGCGGATACGGCGCGCCTGTTCATGTTGTCGGATTCTCCCCCTGAGCGCGATCTGGAATGGACAGACGCCGGAATCGACGGCGCATGGCGTTACATTAACCGCCTGTGGAAATTGCTGCGGGATAATCGGGACGCCGTCCTTTCCGTCGATCTTGCTTCTCCTCCATCTATGGATGATGAATCGTTGCTGGCGTTGCGCAAGAAAACGCACCAGACTATCGAAGGCGTAAGCAGGGATATCGAGGCGTTCCATTTCAATAAGGCGGTGGCACGCATTCGTGAGCTTTCCAATGCACTCGCCGCGGTGGATGCTTCCGTATCCGTGCAACATGCCTGGGTTTTTGCGGAATCCATGACGGTGCTCATTCATCTGATCGCCCCCTTTATGCCCCATCTTGCCGAAGAAATGTGGAAAGCTCTGAGTCATCAGGATAGCATCGCCCTGCGCCCATGGCCGAAAGCGGAAGCTGCGTTGCTGATAGAAGACACGGTGACGGTGGGGGTGCAGGTCAACGGAAAATTGCGCGCCACGCTGGAACTGGTCAAGGATTGCGATACGAAATCCGTGGAGGAAAAGGCGCTGTCTCACGAAAAAATCCGGGAGGCAACCAGCGGCAAGCATATCAAAAAAGTTATCGTGGTACCCAATAGGATTGTGAATGTCGTGGCGGTATAGTTTTTTTTCTTTTCTCTGTCTGACCGTCCTGATGACGGGCTGCGGGTTTACCCCTATCTATGAGAAAAAAGGAGAACATCAGACATCCCGGCTTTCCGGCGTACAGGTAACTTCTATTCCCGGAAGGCAGGGGCAGATACTCACCACCGCGCTGGAGGATTTGCTCGACCCGGAATCTCTGGCAGGCCCTACCTTATATACGCTCGATACCAGCGTGAGCGTGAATTATATTCCCATCATCATTGAAACGGACGGCACCGTCTCACGCTACCGTATCGATATTATCGTGCCGCTTTATCTGCGTGACGCTGCAAACGGCGTCATTGTATTTACTTCCAAAGTGCGTCGTTCCGTCAGCTATACCGTTTCCGACTCCGACTATACCTCCTATATTTCTTCCGAGGACGCCATGGAACGCGGTATACAGGAAGCCGCCTACGATGTCGTGCAACGTGTCAGCGCCTTTTTAATCAAGCCATGAAACTCACCAAGCGGGATATCACTTCCTATCTTGCCAAACCCTCCGCTTCTTCAGGCGGCGTTCTTTTTTTCGGCCCCGATGAAGGACAGGTTTCCCTCTACCGCAAACAGGCGCTTTCCTCTCTTCTCTCCAATCCTGCGGACGCCCTGGCCGTCACCCAGCTGAACGGCGATAAAATCTTGCAGGAACCTTCTTCGTTATTTGAAGCGATGAGCGCCATGTCTCTTCTGGGCGACGCACCCATCGTTATCATTGACCCTGCCAATGACAAAATTTCTCCTATCATAAAAGAAGCATTGTCTATGCCGGAGTGCCAGAATTTTCTGATCGTTTCCGCTGGCGATCTTCCGGCGCGCTCTGCATTGAGAGCCCTGTTCGAGAAGGAAAAGAATCTTGCTTCCTTTGCGTGTTACCGGGATGAAGGGGAAGGATTGATGCGTTTTCTGGAAGGCGCGTTACGAGAGCGGGGGATTCGCGCCGAGCGCGATGCCATGCATTACCTTGTCTCCCAATTAGGAAATGACCGCGCCATCACGCTTCAGGAAGTGGAGAAAATATCTCTTTATCTCGGAGAAACGAAAACGCTTTCTCTTCCTGACGCAAGAACACTGGTGGGAGGCAACGATAACTTTTCTCTGGATGATCTTTGTCTTGCGTTGGGGAATGGGAATTTTTCCGCCGTCTTTTCCCTGGCGGAAAAATTACTGTCGGAAGGCACCAACGATATCGCATTGCTGCGTTCCTGCGCCAGACATTTCGACCGTCTGAAACTTGCAAAATATAAAATGCGGGAAGGACGCAATGCGGAAGACGCCATGAATTCTCTGCGTCCTCCCGTCTTCTATAAACATAAGCCTGCTTTTGGCAAACAACTCACCTCGCTTAGCGAGCAGAAAATCATCCGCTCCCTTGCTTTGTTACATAATGGAGAGAACGCGATAAAACACAGCAAGGATCCCACTGCTTATTGTCTCCAGACACTGACCCTCGTCTGCCGCTCCGCCGCATAATCCATTTTATATCTCTGTGGATAGACCGTGTAAAATCCTGTGGGACAGATCGTGGGTAATTTTTCATTTCACTTACCCTCCATCAACAAGGTAGATGTCCACAGATTTTTCTCCTGTAAAAAATTATTCCCCTACGGGTATCCTATACCGTGGAAAAGTTTTCCGCTCATTTCCCAGGAAAGAATTTTATGTATGGAAATTCGCCCCCTTATTTACACTATAACGATTTATCCCATGCGTTCTTCACATACCGTTTTCCGTGGATAAGTTCAGGGATGAAACATGGATAGCTTCTATCCCCATTATCTCGTCGACAACTACCACTTATACCTTTTTATTATATTTAAATATTATATAAGTGTTGTGTTATGCCAGCGATCACGCGATTCCAAAATTGTTTTTATGAGGGTGGTTCTCACCGTCCTCCCTTCTGGTTTATGCGTCAGGCGGGACGCTATCTTCCTGAATATCGGGAAGTGAGAGCCAAGAGCGATGGCTTTCTGGATATGTGCTATTCACCGCAAAAAGCAGTGGAAGTAACGCTCCAGCCGATCCGGCGTTTTGGAATGGATGCCGCCATTATCTTTTCCGATATTCTGGTCGTTCCTCATGCCATGGGAATGGAAGTGGGATTCGTAACGGGGGAGGGGCCAAAGCTTGTGCCCCTGAGTAGCAAGACAGATGCGGAGTCCCTGAAAACCGATACAGGGTCGTTTCTTTCTCCCGTGTATGAAGCCATTGCGAAAACACGCGCAGAACTTTCCCCGTCCACGTCGCTGATCGGATTTTCCGGCGCGCCGTGGACGCTGGCCTGTTACATGTTCGAAGGGGGAGGAGGGGGAGAATTTTCTAAAGCAAGACAGGCGATTTACGCGCAACCAGAATTATTCTTTGGGGTGATGGATCGTCTGGTGAGAGCTGTTTCCGATCATTTGATTCTGCAGGTGAAGGCGGGAGCCGATGCACTTCAGATTTTTGATAGCTGGTCGGGGTTGGCACCCGCAGGGTTGCATGAGAACCTCATCTACGAACCCACCCGGCGCATTATCCGGGAGGTGAAAAATACCTATCCCGAAATTCCGGTAATTGGATTTCCCCGCGGGATGGGAGGCAGCCTGGGTGAATATGTCAACAAGACAGGAGTGGATGGGGTAGGGGTGGATAGTTTTACTTCTCTGTTTCAGGCTCGTCAGGATATTCCCCCGCAGTGTGTGATTCAGGGAAACCTCGATCCTCTTTTGCTTGCCACGGATAAAGAGAAAACCCTGCGTCAGGCAAGAGAAATTCTGACCCTGATGGAGGGAAGAAAATTTATTTTTAATCTGGGGCACGGTATTGTCCCACATACGCCGGTGGAACATGTGGCGGCATTGTCGGAGATGCTGCGCGCAGAAAGCGAAAGAGCCTGCGCATGACGAAAACAGCCGTGGTAGTATTCAATCTTGGGGGGCCCGATAGCCTGGAATCGGTGGAGCCGTTTTTATATAATTTATTTTCGGATCCGGCCATTATCGCCGTGCCCGGATGGCTACGCGCTTTTATTGCGAAAACCATCACGCGAAAACGCACGCCCGTGGCGCAAAAAATTTATGCTCAGATAGGTGGAAAATCCCCCATTTTAGAGGAGACAAAAAAACAGGCAGAGGCGCTGGAGGATACACTTAAGGCAAGCGGCATGGAGGCTCGCGTTTTTATCTGTATGCGCTACTGGCATCCGATGACGGAAGAAATCGTGGCGCAGGTGAGCGATTACGCCCCGGATAAAATTATTTTACTGCCTCTTTATCCCCAGTTTTCCACGACGACCACAGGCTCCTCTTTTGCGGCATGGGAGAGAGAGACTATCCGCCAGGGCGTCGCCGCGCCGACAGCGCGCCTGTGTTGCTACCCGATGGAGAAACATTTTATCTCCGCGCAGGTGCGGGCGATTCAGGAAAAATATTTTTCGGCGTCGGCGGACGGAAGAATGCGAATTTTATTTTCTGCGCATGGATTGCCGGAAAAAATTATTAGAAAAGGTGACCCCTATCAGTGGCAGGTGGAAAAAACGGCGCAGGCAATCGTGGCGTTATTGGGGATTCCTGATCTGGATTATGGCGTGTGTTACCAAAGCCGGGTAGGGCCGATGAAATGGATAGGCCCTTCCACGGAAGAAGAAATCCTGCGCGCAGGAAAAGAGAAAAAATCGCTGATGATTGTGCCGATAGCATTTGTCAGTGAACATTCGGAAACGCTGGTGGAACTCGATATCGAATATCGTGAGCTGGCGCGATCATCCGGCGTTCCTGCCTATCACCGCATTCCTGCGCTGGGAGCCGATGAAGAATATATCGCCGCGCTGGCCGATATGTGTATTCAGGTGGCACAGACCGGAAAAACCTGTTCGTCAACGGGCGCACGCCTGTGCCCTAAGGAGTTTCAGCCATGTCCTACTACTTTGTTATAAAATCTCTCCATATTATCGCCGTGATTGCGTGGATGGCGGGGATGCTGTACCTGCCCAGGCTTTTCGTCTATCACGCAGGCACACCGGCGCAGGGAGAAGCGTCCCAGATGCTCAAAACCATGGAGCGCCGCCTCCTGCGCTATATTATCAATCCGGCGATGGTGGCGACTTATGTTTTCGGCTTTCTCCTCGCCGCGGAGATCGATGCATGGAAAGACGGATGGTTTCACGCAAAGCTCGGCCTGGTGCTTCTTCTTACCGCCGCACATCACATGCTGGCGCGCCACTTCAAAGCGTTCCGTGAGGATCGCAATACCAAGAGCCAGAAATATTTTCGCCTTTTGAATGAAGTGCCCACCGTGCTGATGATCGGTATCGTCTTCCTGGTGGTGGCCAAACCGTTTTAAGTGCAGAAAAACATTGACGATTCCTGCGAATTGTTTTATTAATGGTTTATCTATCACGGGCATGAACCTATCCCGGATTCATTATTCCAACACCCCCTCTCTCCCCTAAAAGGAACTTCCTTTCCTTCCTTACCAACCCCTTAGTGCGGGCAAAAAAATCATGAAACTCAAAGAATTAAAAAAGAAAAGCCCTGACGAGCTGCTGACGTTGGCGGAAAAAACCGGCGTGGATAATGCCAGCGCCATGCTTAAACAGGATATGATTTTCGCCATTCTCAAGCAGATGGCGGAAAACGGCGAATCCATTACGGGTGGCGGTGTCATCGAGGTGCTGCAGGACGGGTTTGGTTTCCTGCGTTCGCCGGAAGCGAATTATCTGGCAGGGCCGGACGATATTTACATCTCGCCCTCGCAGGTGCGGCGTTTTGGGTTGCGCACGGGCGATACGGTGGAAGGCGAAGTGCGGGCGCCCAAGGACGGCGAACGGTATTTTGCCATGCTTAAAGTGGAAACCATCAATGGCGATACCCCGGAGCAAGCCAAGCACAAGGTGAATTTCGACAATCTTACCCCGCTTTATCCCGATGCCCGGTTGAAGCTGGAGGTGGAAACCAAACTGAGCGATGATTTAAGCTGTCGGGTGATCGATATCGTTTCGCCGCTGGGCAAAGGGCAGCGGGCGCTTATCGTAGCGCCCCCGCGCACCGGGAAAACGGTGTTGCTGCAAAATATTGCGCATTCGATTACCGAGAATCATCCCGAATGTACCCTGATCGTTTTGCTGATCGACGAGCGACCGGAAGAGGTCACCGATATGGCGCGCTCCGTGAAAGGCGAGGTGGTGTCCTCCACCTTTGATGAGCCCGCGCACCGCCATGTGCAGCTTGCGGAGATGGTGATCGAAAAAGCCAAGCGTCTGGTCGAGCATAAACGGGATGTGGTGATTCTGCTCGACTCCATTACCCGCCTGGCGCGGGCGTACAATACGGTGGTGCCGTCTTCGGGCAAGGTGCTTACCGGCGGTGTGGACGCGAATGCCCTGCAACGGCCAAAACGGTTCTTCGGCGCAGCGCGTAATATCGAACATGGCGGGTCACTGACCATTATTGCCACGGCGCTGATTGACACCGGGTCGCGCATGGACGAAGTTATTTTCGAGGAATTCAAAGGCACGGGTAACTCCGAGATTATCCTCGACCGGAAGCTGGCGGATAAACGCACCTTCCCGGCCATCGACATCACCAAGTCCGGCACGCGCAAAGAAGATTTGCTGGTGGATAAAGGCACGCTCAACAAAATGTGGATGCTGCGCCGTATCCTCAATCCCATGGGTACGACGGACGCGATGGAATTCCTGCTGGGCAAACTGGGTGACGCCAAAACCAACGGCGACTTTTTTGAGAAGATGAATACTTAGGATAGCGGCGTCTTACCGCCCGGCGTCCGTACTTTAACATCCTCCCCGTGACCAAGATCGATCAATACCCGTTTTTTCATCCCCGAAGAGGGAGTAAATCCCGGCGCGTCTTGCGCTGGAGAAGAAAAAGCACTAAGTAGTACCTCAGAGGATACAGGAGAGGCACACTCTCTTGATGTTCCCTTTTCCGAAAGCCTCCGCTTTTGTTAAGGGAATGAATAATAGGAATATTATGTTACAGCTTCATGAGGCAAAGCCATTTCAACCCCGGGCTGAGAAAAGCGTAAAAATAAACCCCGACAGTAGCGATTTATTAAGGATGTTCGAGTACAACAGGCGTAAGTAAACGAAAAAGAGGAATTACCATGGCAGGACGTAATAAATTCGCACTCATCGGCGCGGGTATGATCGGTGGCACGCTGGCGCAAATGGTCGCGCATAAGGAATTGGGCGATGTCGTATTGTTTGATATCGCAGAAGGCCTGCCCCAGGGCAAGGCGCTCGACATCGCGCAAAGCACGGCGGTCACCGGCACGGACTGCCATATTAAAGGCACCAACGATTATGCCGACATTCAGGGCGCGGACGTGGTGATTGTCACCGCGGGCGTGCCGCGCAAACCGGGCATGAGCCGCGACGATCTGCTTTCCATCAACACCGGCATCATCAAAACCGTGGGCGAGAGCATCGCCAAGCACGCGCCGGATGCGTTTGTTATCGTCATCACCAACCCGCTGGATGCGATGGTGTGGGTGATGCAGCAGGTCTCCGGCCTGAAGCCGGAAAAAGTGGTGGGGATGGCTGGCGTGCTCGATTCCTCGCGTTTTTCCTATTTCCTTTCCGAAGAACTGGGAGTGTCTATTGAAGATATTACCACGTTCGTGCTGGGCGGCCACGGCGACACCATGGTGCCCCTGGTGCAATATTCCACGGTAGGAGGCATCCCGCTGCCCGATCTGGTGAAGAAAGGCTGGATCAAACAGGACAGGCTGGATGCGATTGTTCAACGCACCCGCGATGGCGGCGCGGAAATCGTAGGCTTGCTGAAAACGGGGTCGGCCTATTACGCGCCCGCGGCTTCCGCCATTGAAATGGCCGAGTCCTATCTTAAGGATAAGAAGAAAATCCTGCCTTGCGCCGCCTATCTGGAAGGCGAATACGGGGTGAAGGGGCTGTATGTCGGCGTACCGGCGGTGATCGGCAAGAAGGGCGTGGAGAAAATTGTGGAGATCGACATGCCCGCAGAGCAGAAAACGCAATTTGATAAATCGGTCGACGCGGTAAAAGGCTTATGCGCCGCCATCAATCTCGGCAAAGCCGCCGCATAAATGAGAGAGGGAGTTCAGCATGAACATTCATGAGTATCAGGCGAAAGCCGTGTTGGCGAAATACGGTGTGGCCGTGCCCCGCGGCGGGGTGGCGTATACGCCGTCGGAAGCGGAAGGCGTCGCGCAATCGCTGGGTGGAAAATTATGGGTGGTGAAAGCCCAGATCCATGCCGGCGGACGCGGTAAGGCGGGAGGCGTCAAGCTGGCCAAATCGCTGGATGAAGTAAAAGAATACGCCAAGCAGATGATCGGCATGACGCTGGTGACGCATCAGACCGGCCCCGAAGGCCGCGAGGTCAAGCGTATTTATGTGGAAGAAGGCAGCGCGATAGAAAAAGAGCTGTATCTGAGCGCGGTGATTGACCGCGCCACCAGCCGGATTCTGTTTATGGGCTCCACCGAGGGCGGCATGGACATTGAGGAAGTGGCCGAAAAACACCCGGAGAAAATTATCCGCGTTTCCATCGATCCGGTGCTCGGGATGCAGGATTTCTATGTGCGCAAACTGGCATACGGCCTGGAAATTCCGAAGGAGCAGCATGGCGCCTTTGCGAAATTCATCTATGCGCTTTACAACGCCTTTGTGAACACCGACGCTTCCCAGCTGGAGATCAACCCGCTGGTGATTACGAAAGAAGGCGGCCTGCTGGCGCTGGATGCGAAGTTCAATTTTGACGAAAACGCGCTGTTCCGTCAGCCGGAAGTGGCAGAAATGCGCGATCCTGACGAAGAAGACCCGCTGGAGCAGAAGGCCGCAAAATTCGGTCTGTCTTACGTCAAAATGGACGGCAATATCGGCTGCATGGTCAACGGCGCGGGTCTGGCCATGGCAACGATGGATATCATCAAACTCTCGGGCGGCGAGCCCGCCAACTTCCTGGACGTGGGCGGCGGCGCAAGCAAGGAGAAGGTGACGGAAGCCTTCAAGCTGATTATGTCCGACCCCAATGTGGAGGGGATACTGGTCAATATTTTCGGCGGCATCATGCGGTGCGATATCATCGCGGAGGGCATCATCGCCGCGGCGCGTGAAATCTCCCTCTCGGTTCCGCTGGTGGTGCGGCTGGAAGGCACGAACGTGGAGCTGGGCAAGAAGATGATGGCATCTTCCGGGCTGGCAATCATGGCGGCGGACAATCTCGAAGACGCGGCGGTGAAAATCGTCGGCGCGGTAAAAAGGAAGGCAGCGTGATGCGTATCACACCGCAGGAGCGCCAGGTAATAAGAGAAGAAGCGGCGCAGGCATTCGGCGAGGACGCAAAGGTGTTTCTCTTTGGCAGCCGGACGGATGATGCGAAACGGGGCGGGGATATAGATTTGTTCATTGAGGTAAATAACAAGGAAGGCCTGCACGAGAAAGAGACGAAATTTCTCTCAAGGGTGAAATGGCGGACGGAAGATCAGCGGATTGATGTGGTTTTCAACGAAGACCCTAACCGGCTGATCGAACAGGAAGCGAGGAAATGGAGCATACCGATCTAGCAAAAATCGAAGCGGAAACCATCCTTGCCGAAGCAAAAATCCATTGCCAACGCATTGAAGGAGCCATTGAAGCACTGAAGGGCCACTATGATTTCCCTATTTCACAGGAGGGTTTTGCAATTCTGCAACAGAACCCAGATCACTTGGCGCGAGCAGATCAGTTGGTGTATCGTTTTTCCAAGGCTCAGGACTGTATGGGGGCGAAGCTTTTTGATTCCTTGATGTTGTGGATGCAGGAGGATACGAACCGGCCATTTCGGGATATACTTAACAGGCTTGAGAGATTGGGAATTCTTACAACGGAGGAATGGGGTTATCTGAGAGAAATACGCAATCAAATTGCCCATGACTATACATTTAACGCGGAAACAGAACGAATGCTTGTCAATGATGTTTACAAATATCGTGCGATATTAAACAACATACTTAATGCGGTTGCCGCCGCGCTCCATGAGGAAAGGAACTAAACCATGGCGATTCTCATCAATTCCGACACCAAGGTCATCTGCCAGGGTTTCACCGGGCGGGAAGGCACATATCACTCCGAGCAGGCGATTGCTTACGGCACCAAAATGGTAGGCGGCGTCACGCCCGGTAAGGGGGGCGAGGAGCATCTGGGGTTGCCAGTCTTCAATACCGTGGCAGAAGCCCGGGAAAAAACCGGCGCCAATGCATCCGTGATTTATGTGCCGCCAAAATTCGCTGCGGACGCGATACTGGAGGCCATCGACGCCGAGATTGCGCTGGCGATCTGTATCACGGAAGGCATCCCGGTGCTGGACATGGTGCGCGTCAAGCGTGCGCTGTCGGGATCGAAGACGCGGCTGGTGGGGCCCAATTGCCCCGGCGTGATTACGCCCGGCGAATGCAAGATCGGTATCATGCCCGGCCATATTCACAAAAAAGGCAGAATAGGCATCCTGTCGCGTTCGGGCACGCTGACCTACGAGGCGGTGGCGCAGACTTCGGCCGAAGGGTTCGGCCAGTCCACCTGCGTGGGCATCGGCGGCGACCCGGTCAACGGCACCAATTTCATCGACGTGCTGGAATTGTTCCTGGCCGACAAAGAGACCGACGCGATCATCATGATCGGTGAGATCGGCGGCTCGGCGGAAGAGGAAGCGGCGGAGTTTCTGAAAAAAAGCAAAGTGAAAAAACCCGTGGTCGGCTTTATTGCCGGACGCACGGCTCCTCCCGGGCGACGCATGGGTCATGCGGGAGCCATCGTATCGGGCGGCTCCGGTGGGGCGGAAGAAAAAATCGAGGCCATGAAATCCGCAGGCATTATGGTATCGGATTCTCCGGCGCGATTGGGAAAAACGCTTTCTAAATTGCTTGCTGCGTAGGGTTCCACGCAGTATATGAGGAAAATAACAGCCACGCTTTTGGTAGGGTAATCACCGTGAGCAACAACAGCGAATTCGATTCCATCACCGCATTGTTCGGCGCCAACGCCATTTTTATCGAACAGATGCAGGAACAATATTTGCGTAACCCGAATTCCGTCGATGAAAGCTGGCGTGCGTTTTTCTCCGGTCTGGGGGACACGGCGACGCAGCCCCATCCCGTCTGGGCGACGGATACGGCGGCTGTCATCGGAGTGAAAAGCGACACCGCGCCCGCGCCCGCTGCCGCAACCGCTCCGGCTGCGGGAAGCATCAGCAAGGAAGCGGCGTTTCAGCAAACGCTGGATTCCACCCGCGCCATGATGCTGATTCGCGCCTATCGTCACCGCGGACACCTCATTGCCGACCTTGATCCGCTGGGTCTGGAAGAGCGCAGCTATCACCCGGAGCTGGATCCGAAAACCTACGGTTTTACGGAAAGCGATTACGACCACCCCATCTTTATTAACGGGATGCTGGGGTATGAAACCGCAAGCCTGCGGGAGATTCTGACCGTTTTGCGCAAGACCTATTGCGACAAGATCGGCGTGGAATTCACGCATATCCAATACCCGGATCAAAAATTGTGGATTCAGCAGCATATCGAAAATATCAACGGTACGCCCACCCTAAGCCCGGAAGAAAAACGCGAGATACTTGATAACCTGATCGAGGTGGAAGCGTTTGAGGAGTTTTTGCAGGTGAAGTATCCGGGCGTTAAACGCTTCTCCGTGCAGGGCGGGGATGCGGCCATCGCCGGATTGCAGGCGGCCATTCAAACCGCTTCAGAAGTGGGGGTGGAAGAGATTGTGCTGGGGATGCCGCACCGCGGGCGCATGAACGTGCTCACCACCGTCATGGGCAAACCGTACGCCGAAATGTTTTCGCTCTTTCACGGCAACCTGGATTTTCCTGAATGGATCGATTCCTCGGGCGACGTGAAATATCACCTGGGTGCCTCCTCTGACCGTGAAATGGGAGACGGCAGGGTGTTGCACCTGTCGCTGACCGCCAACCCTTCCCACCTGGAAGTGGTCAACCCGGTCGTATGCGGCAAAACACGCGCCAAACAGGATCAAAAGAGCGATAAGAAAAAAGACAAGGTCATGGGCATTCAGCTGCATGGGGACGCCGCTTTCGCAGGCCAGGGCTCCGTGCCGGAGACGCTGTCTCTTTCCGAGTTGCGCGGGTACCGTACCGGCGGCTCGCTGCATATTATCATTAACAACCAGATCGGTTTTACCACCAGCCCGAAATATTCGCGTTTTACGCCCTATCCGTCGGATGTGGCGAAGATGGTGGAGGCTCCGATCTTCCATGTCAATGGCGACGATCCCGAAGCCGTGGCTTACGTCTGTAAACTTGCCGCCCGCTTCCGCCAGGAGTTCAAGCGCGACGTGGTTGTGGATATTTTCTGCTACCGGAAATACGGTCATAACGAAGGCGACGAACCCATGTTCACCCAGCCTTTGATGTATAAAAAGATCAAGGAGAAAATCTCGCCTGCGCAGATCTATGCAACGCGGCTGATAAACGAAGGGATTATTTCCCAGGAAGATGTTGATCAGGAGTTTGCGGAGTTCCGCCAGTTCTTCGACGAACAATACGATCTTGCCAAGGAATTCAAACCGAACAAGGCCAACTGGCTGGAAGGTTTGTGGGCAGGCTATCAGAAAGCCGGACGGCTGGAGGAGATTCCCGACCCTCAGACGGGCGTGAGCAAAAAAATATTGCTGGAGGCGGGACAGGGAATTTGCAAATACCCCAAAACCTTCCATATCAATAAAAAGCTGGAGCGTATCATCGATGCGCGGCGCACGACCATCGAGTCGGGCACCAATATCGACTGGGCAACGGCGGAGGCTTTGGCCTTTGCCACGCTGCTGAAGGAAAAATTCCGCATTCGCCTGTCCGGACAGGATAGCGGGCGGGGCACGTTCTCGCAGCGCCATAGCGTCCTCACCGATCAGGAAACAGGCAAACGCTACACGCCCCTGAATCATCTGGGCGGCGAGCAGGGAACCTATGAGGTGATCGACAGCTCGCTTTCGGAAATGGCCATTTTGGGGTTTGAATACGGCTATAGCCTGGCCGAACCGAACGCCCTGACATTGTGGGAGGCGCAGTTCGGCGATTTCGCCAATGGCGCGCAGGTGATTATCGATCAGTTCATCGCCTCGGGCGAGATAAAATGGCTGCGCATGTGCGGGCTGGTGATGTTGCTGCCGCACGGCTATGAAGGCCAGGGGCCGGAGCATTCTTCGGCGCGTCTGGAGCGGTTCCTGCAGCTCTGCGGCGAAGATAATATGCAGGTGGTCAATTGCACCACGCCCGCCAATTATTTCCATGTACTGCGTCGCCAGCTCCATCGTAAATTCCGCAAGCCGCTGGTCATGATGACGCCTAAATCCTTGTTACGCCACAAGCTTGCCGTTTCTTCCTTGGAAGATATGCAAACCGGCACCAGCTTCTGCCGTATCTATCCGGAGAAGGAAAAACTGGTGGCGGATACAAAAATCCGTCGCGTGGTCTTCTGTACCGGTAAGGTGTATTACGACCTTTACGAGGGACGCGAGGCCGCAGGGATAAAAGATGTGGCGCTGCTGCGTATCGAGCAGCTGTACCCGTTCCCCAGGCAGGAAGTACAGGATGTGTTGAAGCGTTATAAAAACGCAGAAGTTTTCTGGTGTCAGGAAGAGCCGGAGAATATGGGGGCATGGCGCTTCATCGGGCCTCGCATCGGTGAGGTGCTGGATGCGCTGGGTCGCCCGGATCTGCGCATTGGGTATGCGGGGCGCAAAGAGGCGGCTTCGCCTGCGACCGGCTATCTTAAAGTGCATAATCGTGAACAGAAGGAACTGGTCGATACGGCGCTCGCCGATATTTCAAAGAAACGTAAAGTAGTATAAGACCGCTTTCCGGATTACCAGATAGGTGATATGCAATGAGGAATAATTCTAAAGCACTTAAGGAAAACACGAAACGCGGTCAGGAGACCGCGCCAGCCTTGAGCCGCGAGCATCAGCGAGCCGCCTGTTGCGGAGCGCAGGAGCGCGGAGCAGGGGTATAAACAAGGAGAATACTATGTCTGGAGAAATCAAGGTTCCGTCGCTGGGCGAATCCGTGTCCGAGGCGATCATCGCCAAATGGTTCAAAGCCGAAGGCGACGCGGTGGAAAAAGACGAGCCGCTGGTGGAGCTGGAGACGGACAAGGTCTCCATGGAGATCAACGCCGCGGAAGCGGGCGTGCTGGAAAGCATTGCCGCCAAGCAGGGGGCGACGGTTGAAGTCGGCGCGATCGTCGGCAAGATCAAAGTAGGGGCTACGGGCGGGAAGAAAACGGAGAAAGCCGCGCCTGCGAAGAAAGAAGAGCCGAAAGCCGCAGCGCCCAAAGCGGCGGCACCGGCGCCTGCGTCTTCGGACAAGAACCCGCCATCGGTGCAGAAAATGCTGGCGGAGAATCCGCAGCTTTCCTCTTCTTCTATTCCGTCTACGGGTAAGGATGGCCGTCTGACCAAGGGGGACGTGGCGAAAGCCATCGCCGGTGGCGACGGGATGAGCGTGCGCCCGGCCACGGGGCCGCGTGAAGAGCGCGTGAAAATGACGAAACTGCGCCAGGCGATTGCGCGCCGCCTGAAAGAGTCGCAAAACACGGCGGCGATTCTCACCACCTTCAACGAAATCGACATGAGCAATGTCATCGCGCTGCGCAATGAATACAAGGACGCATTCGAGAAGAAACACGGCATCAAACTCGGCTTCATGAGCTTCTTCGTGAAAGCGGCGGTGAATGCGCTGCAGGAGATTCCCGAAGTCAACGCGCAGATCGACGGCGACGAAATCATCTATAAAAACTACTACGATATCGGCGTGGCGGTCGGCACCGAGCAGGGGCTGGTCGTGCCGGTCATTCGTAACTGCGACCAGTTGGGTCTGGCGGGCATCGAGGCGGAAATCGGAGCGGCTGCCGAGAAAGCGCGTAAAGGGACACTGA
>Ga0209573_1000804_pt1 | contig 57288 bp, 52 predicted proteins | sample TNRBio252014_DNA_FD_185870 | JGI IMG/M metagenome (GOLD analysis project Ga0209573, IMG submission 185870) | Wastewater treatment Type I Accumulibacter community from EBPR Bioreactor in Madison, WI, USA - TNR Reactor_6/25/2014_ DNA (SPAdes)... | ecosystem: Engineered > Bioreactor > EBPR >...
GGACCTGTTGTGACGCCAGTCGCAGTGCAGGGTAGCTATGTACGGACGGGATAACCGCTGAATGCATCTAAGCGGGAAACCCACCTCAAAACGAGCATTCCCTTGAGAACCGTGGAAGACGACCACGTTGATAGGCCGGGTGTGTAAGCACAGTAATGTGTTCAGCTTACCGGTACTAATCGTTCGATTGACTTGATCGTTCCCATTACCCATGCCCGCATGGCGTAATGCCTGAAATTCCAGTTTGCTTCCTGTCTTTTGCCAGCTTGGTGACTTTTGCGCAGCGATAAAACCCGATCCCATCCCGAACTCGGCCGTTAAGCGCTGCCGCGCCGATGGTACTATGTCTCAAGACCTGGGAGAGTAGGTCGTTGCCAAGCTTGCCAAAGACAGTTTCCGATTACACGATGACAAACGTCTGTGCGGCGCCTCAGCGCCGCTTTTTCGTTTCGGGCAGTGGCAACTGTCCGTCCGCATGACGCGGGGTGGAGCAGCCCGGTAGCTCGTCAGGCTCATAACCTGAAGGTCGTCAGTTCAAATCTGGCCCCCGCAACCAAATATGACAGCGTGAATGCGCTGCCTCGACCCTTAGCCCCGTGCGGTTTTTCCGGCGGGGCTATTCGTTTGGGCTGTTGGATCTGGCCGCCAGCGTGCCTTGCAACTGTTGGCCGGGTACGACGTCGGCGAAAGGACGGCATAGGCATGTACGGCCTTGGCGTGTGGCAACCGGTTGGCTCGCTTCCACAATGGCGAGATCCAGCACGCCAAAAAAGGCGTGGAATTAGAGCGGTTTCCGATCGGAATGAATCATACCAAAGGTCATTGAAAATGACTCTTTGGGATTCTATCCTGAATTTATCAACCCATTGAGTGTGTTTGATAAATTCAGGTTCTTGCAAAGGCCCCATGCGTCAGCATCCGGGGCCTTTGGGATCAGATCGACCGCTCTAACTCATTGTTTGGTCGCAATTTCTTTCGGCCAACCGGCATCCACTTCGCCGAAAAATGCTCTAGGCCTGCGCCCCGCCTTGGTGGATCAGCGAAAGAATCCGCCGCCGCTGCGCGGGGCCGAACTGGCATCCTTGGGGATCACCACACCTGGGTTGAGGTTCATCGCGCGCTGATAGGCTTCCATCGCCTCGGCCCGGCGGCCGAGCTTGTCGAGCGCATAGCCGCGACCTGCCCAGCCGTCCGCCTGCCGATTGTCGATGTTAAGCGTGGCCGTGAAATCTTCCAGCGCCTGCTCGAACTTGCCGGTGGCGTTAAGGCTCTGGCCGCGTCCGAGGTAGGGCGGGGCGACATAGGGATTGCGATCGACTGCCGCGTCGAAATCAGAGATCGCGAGCGCGTGTTGACCCTGTAGCTGCCGCACAAGACCGCGACCATGATAGGCCTCGGCCATATCCGGCTTGAGCCTCAGGGCCTGGTTGAAATCGTCGGTTGCCGCCTGCAGGTTGCCTTGCGCCCGATAGAGATTGCCGCGGGCGAGATAGGCCGCGGGGTAGTTGGGGTCGGCCTGAATGGCGCGGTTGAAATCGCCGAAGGCGAGGTCGTTCTTTCCAGCTTGCCGCTGGGCAAGGCCGCGATTGACATAGGCCGGCGCGAAATTCGGATTGATGCGAATGGCGCGCGAGAAATCGTTGATGGCATCACCGAATCGGCCGGCGCGGGCATAGGCCGCACCGCGCGTGTTATAGGCCTGCGGATCATCCGGATTGCGGCTGATGACTTCGCTCAGCGAGCCGATGTTGGCGGCGCTCGCGGCCGCATTGTTGGCGTCATCGACCTCGGCGACGCCGGCCGGATTGAGCGGCGAGACGGTTTCGCAGGCGCCCAACGCCACAACCAGAGCCAGTGCCGAGGCACGCAGCATGAGACCGCCAAAGGGGCGGCGCACGCGCAAGGCGGAGTTTGCTTCGAACTTGACGGCTTTCAGCATCGTTCAACTCGCTTCCACCAGAGCGGTTTTAATGAAGTCGAGTTCATCTCAACCGCGCGATCATCTTGCCTTGTCGCATGCACTTCACGCGATCTGCAACCGCTGCCGCCTGAAAATGCTTCAGTATCCCGGATGGTTTTCTTAGCCTTCCTGGAGCAAAAGGCACCAGAAAACGTAAAAGCGCCCGACAGATCGGACGCTTTCATGGCCGGGTGTGACCGGCACTCGACAGAACGCCGCCCCCAAAAGCGGCGAATCCGATCAGAACTTCTTGACCTTGGGCTTGGCGGCCGGGAGCAGACCCTCGCGCTGCATGCGCTTGCGGGCCAGCTTGCGGGCGCGGCGCACGGCTTCCGCCTTCTCACGCGCGCGCTTTTCCGACGGCTTTTCGTAGTGCCCGCGCAACTTCATCTCGCGGAAGATACCCTCACGCTGCATCTTCTTCTTGAGCGCGCGGAGAGCCTGATCAACGTTATTGTCGCGAACGAGTACCTGCACTTTGTGTCCGTCAGTCCTAGCGTTGGGGAAATTCAGCGACAGCGGCAAAACCCCCGTCGTGAGAAGGCGCCTCATTATCAAAGGCAGCCGGGCTTGTCCATAGCTGCCACGGCAGATTCGGCGCAAATCGGCTCACGGCTGCGGAATATGGCGTCGCACCCGGGTGACATGCCCCATCTTTCGGCCGGGGCGGTGTTCGCTCTTGCCATAGATGTGCACATGAGCCCCGCGCTCGGCCACCAGCTTCGGCCAGTCCTCGACTTCAGCGCCGATGAGGTTCTGCATGGTCACCGAGCTGCCAGTGCGTTCGGTGGAGCCGAGCGGCCAGCCGGCGATGGCGCGGATATGCTGCTCAAACTGCGAGGTTTCGGCGCCTTCGATGGTCCAATGGCCGGAATTGTGGACGCGTGGGGCGATCTCGTTGACGACAAGCTTCTCGCCGCCGTCCTCGCGCAGGAGAAACATCTCCACCGCGAACACCCCCACCGCCTCCAGGCCGTCGCCAATGCGGCGGGCGATTTCGACCGCGTTCCTGTGTGTCGCTTCGCTGATGCGGGCGGGCACGCTGGTCTGCCACAGGATGTGGTGGCGATGCTCGTTCTCGCAGACGTCATAGGCGGCAAATTCGCCATTGACCCCGCGCGCGGCGATCACCGAAACCTCCGCGGCGAACGGCACGAAGCCTTCCAGCACCGCCGGTGCCTCGCCGATGGCGTCATAGGCTGCGGGAATGGCGGTGTCAGGACGGATCACCACCTGGCCCTTGCCATCGTAGCCAAAGCGACGGGTCTTCAGCACCGAGGGGCGACCGAGGGCCAACACCGCCACTTCAAGTTCGGTCAGCGAATCGACGCTCCAGAACGGTGCCGTCTCGATGCCGAGTTCGGCCATGAAGGTCTTTTCAGCCAGCCGGTCCTGGCTGACCGCCAGCATGCGGGCGCCGGGACGCACAGGCTTGAGCCGGGCCAGCGTCTCGACCGCAAGGGTCGGCACGTTCTCGAATTCGTAGGTGATGACATCGCACCGGCTGGCGAACTTCTCCAGCGCCGCCACATCCTCATAGGCGCCCGACATGGTATCGGTCGCGACATCGAAGCCGGGGCCGTCGCGTTCGGGCTGGTAGATCAGCGTGCGCAGGCCAAGCTCGGCCGCGGCGAGCGCCGTCATCCGGCCGAGCTGGCCGCCGCCGAGGATGCCGATGGTCTGGCGCGGGGCGAGACGGGTCATCGCTCAGCTCTCATTCGCGGGGCGTTCGGCCACCGAGGCGGTCTGCTCGGCGCGGAACGCATCGAGACGGGCGGCCAGTGAAGTATCGTGGAGGGCGAGCACGCTGGCCGCCAGCAGGGCCGCATTGACGGCGCCGGCGCGGCCGATCGCCAGGGTGCCCACCGGAATGCCGGCCGGCATCTGCACGATCGACAGAAGGCTGTCCTTGCCCGACAGCGCTTTGGATTCCACCGGCACACCGAACACCGGCAGCGGCGTCATCGCGGCACACATGCCCGGCAGGTGCGCAGCGCCGCCAGCCCCGGCGATAATGACCTGAAAACCCGCAGCGCGCGCGCCCTTGGCGAAGGTGACCAGCCGGTCCGGGGTGCGGTGGGCGGAAACGATGCGCGCATCATAGGCGACGTTCAGCCGCTCCAGCGTCTCGGCCGCGTTGCGCATCGTGGCCCAGTCGGACTGGCTGCCCATGATGATGGCGACTTTGACAGAAGCGGAAGCCATGACGCGTTCCTTGCTGGGAGCGGAAGCCGCTGTTAACGGCAGAAAGTGGCCGAAGGCAAGCCGATTGGTGGCATTCTCAGGCGATGATGTCCGGCGTCAGCTTGTCAGAAAGCTTGGTGATCTCGTCCTTCAGCATCAGCTTGCGCTTCTTGAGCCGCTGAATCTGCAACTGATCGAGCGAGCCCAGGCCCTCCAGCGCCAGGATGGCATCGTCGAGATCGCGATGCTCCTGCCGGCACAGTTCGAGCTTGTCGGTCAAGGCCTGCCGTTCGGCCCCACTCATCGCCTGACGCATGGGCACTTGCCCCCAACCATTGGCAAACCCGAGGCGTGTGCGTTCGAGTCGCGTATCCAATCCCAATATGGCGGGCATTCGGGCACGGTTCAAGGCGAGCATCGTCCGCTTGCAAAGCCTTTGTTAACAGAGCCGTTCGCATAGCCACCAACCCCCTTGCGGAGTGCAGCAAAACTGTCATGCTGTCCCTGTCGTTCGACTTGATAAGGAGCCCCGTATGTCGGTGGAATCGCATGTCGCCCAGTTGGAACGCAAACATCAGGCCCTCAAGGATGCTATCGCCGAGGAACTCGCGCATCCGGCCTGCGACGAGGCCAAGGTGGCCGCGATGAAGCGCAAGAAACTGCTGTTGAAAGACGAGATTGCCAAGCTGAAGCCGCACGACACGGCGAAGGAAGGGCTGCACTAGGGCCAATCGACAATCAGGTTTTGGGCGCGGCGCGGGTCGGATTTTGTGGCGGGACAGGACAATGAAGCGCCGTGGGGCCATCCCCCACAAGAGGCATTTTCCGCATTCCGGCGCAAAATCCGCCGCGCGCCAAAGGCGTATGGGTCAAACAGCCCACGTTTGCGGCCGATGATCTGGAAAGGGGATAACCCTTTCGGCGATCCCCGGCCTGAACCTGGGCTGTTTGACCTCATACCGCGCTCCAAATCCTGAATATCGATTGGCCCTAGGATCCTAACCCTCGCCCCTTTTCGGTTCGCCATCGGCGGCAACAACCTATCCGGGTGAAACGGAGGCGGGCGGAGGCCCGCCTTTTTCGTTGATCAAGGCGCGTATCGACGTCCTGCAGTGGATGGCTGGTCGAATTGCAGCCGGGAAAGTTCGAAATTCGTCGCCGAACACTGCCAAATTGATCCAGCTTCGTTGACTCCAGGCCTCGATTCGTTAACGAGGCGGGCTTGAGCGGCTGCGTCTGCGCCGCCCCCGGTTCCGAGACAGTTGAAGGTATTCCAGACATGACCCTCCGTGCCTCGCATGACCTGATGGCCAACGCCGTGCGCGCTCTGGCAATGGATGCGGTGGAGGCAGCGAAGTCCGGGCATCCCGGCCTGCCGATGGGGGCTGCGGACGTTGCCACCGTGCTGTTCCGCGATCACCTGGTGTTCGATCCGGCTGATCCGACCTGGCCGGACCGTGACCGGTTCGTGCTGTCGGCCGGCCACGGCTCGATGCTGATCTACGCACTGCTGCACCTCATCGGGGTGAAGGGCGTTGCGATCGACGATCTCAAGGCGTTCCGTCAGCTTGGATCGAAGACGCCGGGACATCCGGAAGTGGGGCATACCCCCGGTGTGGAAACCACCACCGGCCCGCTGGGACAGGGCATCGCCAACGCGGTCGGCATGGCGATGGCCGAGCGGCTGCTCGCCGCCCGGCACGGTGGCCGGCTGGTCGACCATTATACCTTTGCGCTGGTCGGCGATGGCTGCCTGATGGAGGGCATCAGCCAGGAGGCGATCGGGCTGGCCGGGCACCTCAGGCTCAACCGGCTGATCGTGCTGTGGGACGACAACAACATCACCATCGACGGCAAGGTGTCGCTGGCCGATTCCACCGATCAGGTGAAGCGGTTTGAGGCGTCGGGCTGGCGGGCCGAGCGGGTCGACGGCCACGATCCTGAAGCGATTTCCGCGGCCATCGCACGGGCGAAGAAATCCGACCGGCCGTCGATGATCGCCTGCAAGACCGTGATCGGTTTCGGCGCGCCGAGCAAGGCGGGCAGCGAGAAGGTGCATGGCGCGCCGCTCGGAGCCGATGAACTTGCCGCCACCAAGAAGGCGCTCAACTGGCCGCATGGCCCGTTCGTGGTGCCCAATGAGGCGTATGATCTGTGGCAGGCAACGGGGCGGCGCGGTGCGCAGGCGCGCAAGGCCTGGGCCGAGCGGCTGGCTGCGACCGGCGCCAAGAAGCGCGCGGGCTTTACGCGGGCGATGGCTGGCGAACTGTCGCGCGAACTCACCCGGGCGCTGAAGTCCTTCAAGAAGAAGGCTGCGGGCGAGACAGCCGAGATCGCCACTCGCAAGACCTCGGAAATGACCATCGATGTCATCGCGGGGGCGGCGGAGGAGTTCGTTTCCGGCTCGGCGGATCTGACCCATTCCAATTTCACGCAAGGCAAGAAGCTGAAGCCCGTGCAGGCCAATGCGTTCGGCGGCGGCTATATCCACTACGGCATTCGCGAACATGCGATGGCGGCGGCCATGAATGGCATGGCGCTGCATGGCGGATTGATCCCGGCGGGCGGCACGTTCTTCGTGTTTTCCGATTATTGCAGGCCGTCGCTGCGGCTGGCCGCCTTGATGGGGCTCCGGGTGATCCATGTGATGACGCATGATTCGATCGGCGTCGGCGAAGATGGCCCGACGCATCAGCCGGTCGAGCATCTGGCGGCGCTCCGGGCCATGCCCAACATCGCCGTGCTGCGCCCGGCCGATCTGACCGAGACCATCGAGGCCTATGAGGTGGCGCTCGGCGCGAGGAGCCGGCCGAGCGTGCTGGCGCTGTCACGGCAGAACCTGCCGCAGCTGCGCAAGACCTATACGACTCGCAACCTGTCGGCGCTTGGCGCCTACGAACTCGTGCCGGCCGAGGGCAAGGCGGCGGTTTCGCTGTTCGCCTCGGGGTCCGAGGTAGCGCTGGCGATCGAGGCGCGACGGCTGCTGGCGGCGAAGGGGATCGATGCGCGCGTGGTCTCTGTGCCGAGCCACGATCTGTTCGCCGAGCAGCCGGAGAGCTATCGCCGCAAGGTGATCGGTCGCGCCAGGGTGAAGGTCGGCATCGAGGCCGGCGTTCGGCAAGGGTGGGATTTTATCATCGGCAGCGACGGATTGTTCATCGGCATGAACGGTTTTGGCGCTTCCGGCCCGGCAGCAAAGGTTTATCAGCATTTTGGCATTACGGCGGCTGGCGTAGCGGAAGCTGCGGCCGCGCGCCTCGCGCGTTGATCAGTTTGCATTCATCGCCGGACGCCGAGAAGGCGTTCCGGACAGGACCACAAGGAGCAAGACCATGGCTGTGAAGGTGTTCATCAACGGGTTCGGCCGTATCGGGCGCAACGTGTTGCGCGCGATCATTGAGGGCAAGCGCAAGGACATCGAGGTGGTCGGCATCAACGACCTCGGCCCGGTCGAGACCAATGCGCATCTGCTGCGGTATGATTCGGTGCACGGCCGCTTCCCGGCGGATGTGAAGGTCGACGGCGATTCGCTGGTCATCAACGGTCAGAAGATCAAGGTCACCGCGATCAAGGATCCGGCGACCCTGCCGCACAAGGAGCTCGGCGTCGATGTGGCGCTGGAATGCACCGGCATCTTCACCTCGAAGGACAAGGCCTCGGCCCACCTCAAGGCGGGCGCCAAGCGCGTCCTCGTTTCGGCCCCGGCCGATAACGCCGACTACACGGTGGTGTTCGGCGTCAATGACGGCGGCCTGAGCAAGGATCATCTGGTTGTTTCGAACGGCTCCTGCACCACCAACTGCCTGGCGCCGGTGGCCAAGGTTATCAACGACAACTTCGGCATCCAGCACGGGTTCATGACCACGGTGCACGCCTATACCGGTGATCAGCCGACGCTGGACACCATGCACAAGGACCTCTACCGCGCCCGCGCTGCGGCGTTGTCGATGATCCCGACCTCGACCGGCGCAGCCAAGGCCATCGGCCTCGTCATTCCTGAACTCAAGGGCAAGCTCGACGGTTCGGCCATCCGCGTGCCGACGCCGAATGTCTCGGTCGTCGATCTCAAGGTCGTCACCCGCAAGAAGGTGACGGTGGAGAAGGTCAACGAGGCGATCCTCAAGGCGTCCAAGCGCGGCTCGCTCAAGGGTATCCTGGCGGTGACGGACGAACCCAACGTGTCGATTGACTTCAACCACGCGCCGGCCTCCTCGACCTTCGCGCTCGACCAGACCAAGGTGATGGAGGAAAAGTTCCTGCGCGTGCTGTCCTGGTATGACAACGAGTGGGGCTTCTCCAACCGCATGTGCGACACTGCCGTCGCCATGGGCAAGCTGATCTGATGCCCGGGGGCCGCCGTTCCGAACCAGGACGGCGGCCTTTTTCCAAGATGCGCGCGCGATACCGTTCTGCTTTACCTCGGATCGCCTTCGCCGGCATGGCGCTGGCGGGGGGCGCTTCGGCGACGCTTGCCGCTTCCGATCCGGCCACCGGGTTCGGCATTTCCCCCCCTGAACCCTTCCACGCGGAAGCTTCCCCGGCGCAGGCCGACGACCTTGCGTTTTCGGTGCGCTCGCGCACCGGCGAGCCGCCGGCGGCGGCAACCGGCGCGCTGTGCCGGGCGGGACTGAAGATGATCCACCCCGGCGCGCCGCGCGCCAGTCAGGACGCGCTCAATGCCCGCGTTGACGACGAGGGGTTTCGCGAAGCAATCCGCAAGCCGCTCAGCCCGCGCTACGTGATCCACAAGGAGCAGGTGTTCGAGCTGGCGGGGGCGCGCGGTATCGAGTTTGTGACGACGCCGCGATCGGGGCCGAATGCTTCCGAGGTGCGGGTTTCGCTGTCGTTCATCGAAGTGCCGGCGGGGCGGCTCAGTTTCGTCTGCGCCACATCAGCCGCCGCCTTCGAGGCGGCGCGCGAGACGTTCCATACCATCCGTTCCACTCTCCAGTTGCCGAAATAGAGGCCCGACCATGCCGCAGAGTTTCCGCACCCTTGATTCCCTTTCCGCCGCTGGCAAGCGCGTGCTGGTGCGCGTCGATCTCAACGTGCCGATGGACGCAGGCAAGGTGAGCGATGCAACCCGGCTTGACCGTATCCTGCCGACGATCCGGGACATTGCCACCAAGGGTGGCCGCGTGATCCTGCTTGCGCATTTCGGCCGGCCGAAGGGGCGCGATGAAAGCCAGAGCCTCAGGCCGGTGGCCGAGGAACTCGGGCGCCGGCTCGGCAGGCCGGTCGGCTTTGCCGGCGACTGCATCGGCGAGGTGGCGGAAAAGGCTGTCGCCGCGCTGAAGGACGGCGAAGTGCTCTGCCTCGAGAACACCCGGTTCTACAAAGAGGAAGAAAAGAACGATCCGGCGTTTGTCGCCGCGCTCGCCAAACTCGGCGATGCCTATGTCAATGATGCCTTCTCCGCCGCCCACCGCGCGCATGCCTCCACCGAGGGGCTGGCGCACAAGCTGCCGGCCTATGCCGGCCGCACCATGCAGGCGGAACTGGAAGCGCTCGATGCCGCGCTCGGTACTCCGAAAAAGCCGGTGGCGGCCATCGTCGGCGGCGCCAAGGTGTCGACCAAGCTCGATCTGCTGGGCAATCTGGTCAAGAAGGTCGACCTGCTGATCATCGGTGGCGGCATGGCCAACACCTTCCTCGCTGCGCGTGGGGTCAATGTAGGCAAGTCGCTCTGCGAGCATGATCTTGTGGCGACCGCGCGCGAGATCGAGGCCAAGGCGAAGGCTGCGGGCTGCGAGATCGTGCTGCCGGTCGACGGGCTGCTGGCCAGGGAATTCAAGGCCAATCCGGGCCATCGTGCCGCAGATGTGACCGATGTGCAGGGCGACGAGATGATCCTCGACGCCGGGCCGAAGTCGGTGGCGCATGTGGAAGCCAAGCTTCAGGGCGCGAAGACGCTGGTGTGGAACGGTCCGTTCGGCGCTTTCGAAATGGCGCCGTTCGATACCGCGACGGTGGCGGTGGCCCGCAGGGCTGCGGCGCTCACCAAGGCCGGGTCGCTCGTTTCCATCGCCGGGGGCGGCGATACCGTGGCGGCGCTCAATCATGCCGGTGTCGCGGACGATTTCACCTATATCTCGACCGCTGGCGGCGCCTTCCTCGAATGGATGGAAGGCAAGGCCCTTCCGGGTGTCGAAGCGCTGAAGGGATGAGTTTGTTTGCCCGCCGCGTGCGGGAGGATTTTGACCGCAACAGGAGACCCACATGGCCCGCATCACGATGCGTCAGCTTCTCGATCACGCCGCCGAGCACGGCTATGGCGTGCCCGCCTTCAACATCAACAACATGGAGCAGGCGCTCGCCATCATGGCCGCCGCCCATGCGACGGACGCGCCCGTCATCATCCAGGCCAGCCGCGGCGCCCGCCAGTATGCCAACGACATCATGCTCAAGCACATGATGGACGCGGTGTGCGAGATCTACCCGCATATTCCGGTCTGCGTGCATCTCGACCACGGCAACGAACCGGGCACCTGCATGACGGCCATCCAGGCCGGCTTCACCTCGGTGATGATGGATGGCTCGCTCAAGGCCGACGGAAAGACCCCGGGCGACTGGGATTACAATGTCGGCGTGACCAAGAAGGTCGTGGGCATGGCCCATCTCGGCGGCATCTCGGTGGAGGGCGAACTGGGCGTGCTCGGTAGCCTGGAGACCGGTGAGGGCGAAAAGGAGGACGGGCACGGCGCCGAGGGCAAGCTCAGCCACGACCAGTTGCTGACCAACCCGGACGAGGCGGTGAAGTTCGTGCGCGAGACCAAGGTCGATGCGCTCGCCATCGCCATGGGCACCAGCCACGGCGCCTACAAGTTCTCGCGCAAGCCGGACGGCAAGGTGCTGGCGATGAACGTGATCGAGGAAATCCACCGCAAACTGCCGAACGTGCATCTGGTGATGCACGGCTCTTCCTCGGTGCCGCAGGAGTTGCAGGACATCATCAATGCCTACGGCGGCAAGATGAAGCCGACCTGGGGCGTGCCGGTTGAGGAAATCCAGCGCGGCATCAAGAATGGCGTGCGCAAGATCAACATCGACACCGACAACCGCATGGCGATGACCGGCCAGATCCGCAAGGTGTTCGCCGAGAACCCGTCCGAGTTCGATCCGCGCAAGTATCTCAAGCCGGCGCAGGATGCGATGACCGCGCTGTGCAAGCAGCGGCTTCAGGAGTTCAACACCGCCGGGCAGGCGTCGAAGTTCAAGAAGATCTTCACGCTGGCCGAGATGGCCAAGCGCTACGCTGCCGGCGAGCTCGATCCGAAGTTCTCCTGATCCGGACGGCCCGCGCCCAAGCCGCGCGGGCCCGCTCGCAATGATCGTCTGTCGTTCCGGGGCCGCTTGGGCGGACCCCGGAACGGTGGTGATTGAGGCGGTCAGAACGCCATGGGTTCCGGGTGCGCGACCGGACCAGACTTTGCCCAGCCCGATGACGGCGCTTGCCGTTGGCGCGTCCGCTGCTAATAACAGCCGCCATGGCCGCCCAGCTTTATCTCATCACCCCTGTCATCGCGGATGCGGCGGCTTTCGAGCCGCGGCTCGCCGCATTGCTCGCTGCCCAGCCGGTGGCGGTGGTGCTGGTGCGGCTGGCTGCCGGCGACGAGCGCGGTGTGATACGTGATGCCAAGAGGCTGGTGCCGGTGATCCAGCAGGCGGGAGCGGCGGTGCTGATCGAAGCGCCGGCCGATCCGCGGCTGGTGGCCCGTTGCGGCGCGGATGGTGCTCATTATCCCGCCGATCACCCAAAGCTTGGCGAAGCGATCGCCGACCTCAGGCCGAAGCTCATTGTCGGGGTCGGCGCACTTGCCAGCCGGCACGCGGCCATGGAGGCGGGGGAGAGGAACATCGACTATGTGATGTTCGGCGAACCCAAACCCGACGGATTCGTGCCCGACACCGGCCGGACGGCCGAGCGGGTCGCCTGGTGGGCGCCGATCTTCACCATCCCGTGCGTCGCCTATGCGCCCGATCTTGCGACGGTTGCGCTCATGGCGGCGACGGGTGCCGAATTCATTGCCCTCGGCCCGTGGCTGTTTGATGCGGACGACCCGGCTCAACTCCTGCGCGCGGCAGCGCGCGCGGCGGCAGATGCCGCCCTACCCACGGATAAACCATGATCAACTCCCCCACCATGAACATCATGACGGCCGCCGCGCTGAAGGCCGGCCGGTCGCTGCGCAACGACTTCGGCCGCCTGCCGTCGATGAACATCGCGCGCAAGGGGCCGGGCGATTTCGTCAGCCAGGCCGATAAGAAGGCGGAGGACATCCTCTATAACGAACTGGAAAAGGCCCGCCCCGGCTATTCCTTCCGCATGGAGGAATCGGGCACTCATGAGGGGGTGGACAAGTCGCACTGCTGGCATGTCGATCCGCTCGACGGCACCACCAACTTCCTGCACGGCATTCCGCAGTTCGCTGTGTCGATCGGGCTGGAGCGCGACGGGGCGCTGGTCGCCGGCGTCATCTACAACCCGATAACGGATGATCTCTACATCGCGGAAAAGGGGCAGGGCGCCTATCACAACAACCGGCGCATGCGGGTCTCGGCCTGCATCGAGGCGGTGGATTCGCTGATCGCCATCGGCATTCCGCATATCGGCAAGGAGGGGCGGCAACGCTTTTTCGCCGAACTGACGGCGACGATGGCGGTGTTCGGCGGGCATCGACGCATGGGGGCGGCGGCGCTCGATCTCGCCGGGGTTGCGGCCGGTCAGTATGAAGCTTTCTACGAGCGCGGGCTGAATTCCTGGGATATCGCCGCCGGGATCGTGCTGGTGCGCGAGGCCGGCGGCTTTGTCAGCGACCTCAAGGGGGGCGCTGACTATATGAAAACAGGCGGGCTGATCGCCGGCAACGAGGCAATCCACCGCGAACTCGTCCAGGTGCTCGGCAAGGTAAGCTGACCTGCGGCGGTGCGGCGGCTTGAAATTGCCGCAGCTTGCGATCACTCTCCCACTCCTACGGGGAGCAAGGTTGCATGAACGATACCACCGACGCCCTGCGCCTGTCCGCGCCGCGCATCTATCTGGTGCGGATGATCGTGTTTCTGGTGCTGACGGCGCTGATCGCCGCGGTGCTTTATCGGCAGATCCATGCGGCATTCATGGCCAACCCGGCGTTGAACGGGCTGATCTTTGCGGTGTTGCTGATCGGGACGGGCCTGGCCATCAGGCAGGTGGTGCGGCTTTTCTCCGAGGTCCGCTGGGTCAATTCGATTCGCCGGCAGGAACAGCGGCTGACGCTGACCGAGCCGCCGGTGCTGCTGGCGCCGATGGCGTCACTGCTCGGCGAGAAGGCCGGACGCGAGATCATCTCGACGCTCACCTTGCGCTCGGTGCTCGATTCGATCGGCGCGCGACTTGATGAATCGCGCGACATCACCCGGTATCTGACCGGGCTTCTGGTGTTTCTCGGCCTGCTCGGCACGTTCTGGGGTCTTCTCGAAACGGTGGGATCGATCGGCAAGGTGCTGTCGGCCATGCCGACGGGGGCGGATACGGCGGTGTTGTTCGACGAACTCAAGGCGGGGCTGGCGGCGCCGCTTGCCGGCATGGGCATTTCGTTCTCGTCCTCGCTGTTTGGCCTGGCCGGCTCGCTGATCCTCGGTTTTCTCGACCTGCAGGCGGGGCAGGCGCAGAACCGGTTCTTCTATGAACTCGAAGACTGGCTCTCCACCATGACGCAGGATGTACAGGCCACTTCAGCGCCGGGCGGCGCCGGGCCGGATCTGAAGCCGGTGCTCGACCGCCTGACCCATGTCATCAACGAGGCGGCGCTGGGGCGCACCTCGAACACGGCGATGGTCAATCTCGCCGAAGGCATCCAGGCGATGATCCAGCAGATGCGCTCGGAACAGCAGATGATCCGCAACTGGGTCGAGTTCCAGGCCGATCAGCAGCAGGAGGTCAAGCGGCTCCTGGAAAAGCTGGCGCGCGATGATCCGCGGAGGCCGGGCTGATGCCGGCCGGGCGCAGCCGCGGACGCGGTGCCGATCGCTCGATCAATTACTGGCCGGGCTTTGTCGATGCGCTGTCGACGCTGCTGCTGGTGTTCACCTTCCTGCTGGCGGTGTTCGTGCTGGCGCAGTTCTTCCTGGCCCGCGAGGTAAGCGGCAAGGACGAAGTGCTGACCCGGCTGACCCGCCAGTTGCAGCAACTGACCGAACTGCTCAGCCTCGAAAAATCAGCCAAGGCCAGCGCGCAAAACGAACTGGCGGCGCTTGCGGCGACGCTTGAGGCGAGCAAGGCCCAGAACGAGAAGCTGAAGGGCGCAGTGGAAGGCGCCGGGGCGGCGGCCAGCGAGGCCGGCACACTCAAGGCGCAGATCGAAACCGAGCGGCAACTGGCGGCGCGGGCGGTGGCGCAGGTCGAGCAACTCAACCAGCAGATCACCGCGCTTCGCCGTCAGTTGCAGGCGCTGGAAGAAGCGCTCAATGCCTCCGAGGCCAAGGACAAGGACGCGCAGGCGCGCATCGCTGATCTTGGCGCGCGGCTCAACGTGGCTCTGGCCCAGCGCGTGCAGGAGCTCAATCGTTACCGGTCGGACTTTTTCGGTCGCCTCAGGCAGATCCTCGGCAGCCGGCAGGATATCCGCATCGTCGGCGATCGATTCGTGTTCCAGTCCGAGCTGTTCTTTGAAACCGGCGCGTCCGAACTCAGCACCGGCGGATCGGTCGAACTCGACAAGGTGGCGGCGGCGCTGCTCGATCTCGAACGGGAGATTCCCCCTGAAATCCCATGGATCGCCCGCATCGACGGGCATACCGACAAGCGACCGTTCCAGGGCGGGTCGGCCCGCTCGAACTGGGACCTGTCGGCACAGCGCGCTATTTCGGTGGTCAGGTATCTGGTCAGCAAGGGCGTTTCGCCGCAGCGGCTGGCGGCGACCGGGTTCGGCGAGTTCCAGCCGATTGATCTCGGCGACAGCCCGGAGGCGCTGGCGCGCAACCGTCGCCTCGAACTGAAAGTCACCGAACGGTGATCCTGCGCGATTTTGCGCCGGACGATCTCGCCGCGCTGCTCGACCTGTGGCAGCAGGCGTGGCAGGCGGCGATGCCCGAGATCGACTTTGCCGCACGGCGACCGGGGTTTGCCGGGCATCTCGAAGGATTGCAGGGGGCAGGGGCTCGGCTGCGCGTCGCGGTGGAGGCCGGGGGCATTGTTGGGTTTTATACGCTGGACCGCGCCGGTTATCTTGATCAGCTTGCGGTGAGGCGCGACCGGCAGGGGCATGGGGTGGCGCAGGCGCTGATCGCAGATGCCAAGGGGCTGTCCGCCGGGCGGATCGCGCTCAAGGTCAATCAGGCGAATGCGCGCGCCATCGCCTTCTATGAACGGGAAGGGTTCCAGCGTGGGGAAGCCGATATCAATCCGGTGTCCGGGCTGCCGCTCTGGCATTACCGCTGGGACGCCGACCTACCACGGCGGCCAGCGTAGCCCGTAGCGGTTCTCGCCCTCGCTGCCGCGAATGGTGCCAAGGGCGAGGATGACAAACGTGGTGATGATCAGCATGAACCAGCTCCAGAATGCCATTGCCGCTGCCCAGCGGCCGGGGCGGGTCTTGAGGCCGGAATAGGCGAGCAGCAGGTCGATCGCCGTGAACCCCACGATGGCCAGCGCCCAGGCACCGGGCATGTCAAAATCCTGAAACCTCTTGGCGAAGATCGCGTAGCTCGGCAGGAGCAGCACGACCGCAAAGCCGATATGCACGGCAGGTGTCTGGCGCAGCGGGCGGATGAAGAAGATAAGGCAGGCGGTCACCATCACCGCGAGGAAGTAGAGCCAGAAGGTGCGCCGGCCGATGCGTCCTTCGCTGTCGAACAGCAGCGCAGGAAGGCGCCAGTCGCCGGCCTGTCGGGCAAGGTTCTGTCCGCGCTCGCCGAGCAGCGGCTCCTTGCCGGTCATGGGGCCGCCAGGCCGAACTGCAGGGCGGCCAGCCGCGCATACAGCCCGTCGCGAGCGACCAGCGTCGCGTGGTCGCCTTCCTCGACGATACGGCCCTGATCGAGCACCAGAATGCGATCGGCGGCACGGATCGTGGCGAGACGGTGGGCGATGACCAGCGAGGTGCGGCCCTGCATGGCATGGTCAAGCGCAAGCTGGACATCGCGTTCGTTCTGCGCATCAAGCGCGGAAGTTGCTTCGTCCAGCAGCAGAATCGGAGCATCGCGCAGCATGGCGCGGGCGATGGCGATGCGCTGGCGCTCGCCGCCCGAAAGGGTCACGCCACGCTCGCCCACCAGCGTGTTGTAGCCGTCGGTCAGCCGGGTGATGAAGCCATCGGCGGCGGCCTGCACGGCGACGCGGCGGATGTCGTCATCACTGGCGGCGGGATTGGCAAGCCGGATGTTGTCGGCGATCGAGGTGGCGAAGATCACCGGATCCTGCGGCACCATCGCCACCAGCCCGCGCAGGTCGTGCAGCCGCAGGCGGTTGATCTCCACCCCGTCAATGAGGATACGGCCGGCGCCCGGATCGTAATGGCGCAGCAAGAGCTGGAACAGGGTCGATTTGCCGGCCCCGGACGGGCCGACGATGGCGAGCCGCTCGCCGGGGCTGACAGAAAGCGACAGATCATCGAACACTTCGGTCTCGGGTCGTGCCGGATAGGCAAACCGCACCCTGTCAAAGCGGATGGCGCCGCGCGCCGGCGCTGTCGGCGCCTGCGGCTGGGCTATCTCCTTCACCGCCGGTTCGGTGGCCAGCAGTTCGGCGATGGAGGCGGCTGCGCCCGCTGCCTGGCTGATGTCGCCATAGACATCAGAGAGCTGGCCGAGCGCGCTGGCAGCAAACACCGCATAAAGCACGAACTGCGACAGACGACCGGGTGTCATCTCCCCCGAGATGACCGATTGGGCGCCGGTCCACAGCACCGCGATCACCGAGGCAAAGACCAGAAAGATGCCGACCGAGGTCAGGATCGAGCGGGCCAGGGTCGAGCGCCGCGCCGCGTCATAGGCAGTGTTGGCGGCCGCGCGAAAACGGTCGATGGCGGCGATCTCGCCGTTGAGCGCCTGGACCGCGCGGGCAGCGCCGATGCGCTCGGCGGCAAATCCAGCAGCCTCCGCCAGCGTGTCCTGCGCCAGGCGCGAGCGCCCGCGCACGCCGCGGCCGGCCAGCACCAGCGGCAGCACGATCAGCGGAATGGCCAGCAGCACCAGCCCCGACAGCCACGGGCTGGTGATGACCATCATCGTCACCGCGCCGATGAACAGAAGAATGTTGCGGAGGGCGATCGAGGCGGAGGCGCCGAAGGTCGACTTGATCTGTGTCGTATCGGCGGTGAGCCGGGAAACGATGTCGCCGGCGCGGGTCCGGTCGAAATAGGCGCCGTCGAGCTGCATGACGCGGGCGAAAATGGCGGTCCGGGTGTCGGCAACGATCCGTTCGCCCAAGGTCATGACCAGATAGTGCCTGAGGCCCGAAGCGAAGGCGAGAACCGCCACCACGGCGATCATCACCAGGAAATAGGCATCCACCAGCCCGCGCTGGTCAGCCTTGAAGCCGAAATCCACCATGCGGCGGATGGCCAGCGGAATCGCCAGGGTTGCACCGGAGGCAAGTACCAGCGCGGCCAGCGCGGCCAGCACCCGGCCACGATAGGGGATGACGAACGGCAGCAGCCCTTTCAGGGCGGAAAGCGGCGCCTTGGGGGGAGGAGTGTCGGTGGGCGTTGCAGTCACTTTGCGCATAGGGGCTTGGCTAGCATCTTCCCAAACCGGTTGCCAGTCTGCCGGTTGCCAGCCTGCGCTGTAAAAGCGCTACAATCCGCCAAGGGAGCGTTGCGAAGCGACGCGCGCCGGGTTATAAGCCGCATCTTCCCGTCACATGTTGGTTCCTTCGTTTTGGGCCGGGTTCCGAAATCGAAGGATTTTGCCGAGAAGGGGCCGCCGGCCCCGCCCTTTCGGAGGATACGATGGCTACGCTTCTGATGCCCAAGGCGACCGCGGTCTGGCTGGTGGACAACACCCCGCTGACCTTCGAGCAGATCGCCGATTTCTGCCGCCTGCACCCGCTTGAGGTGAAGGGCATCGCCGACGGTGAGGTGGCGACGGGCATCAAGGGCTACGATCCCATCGTCGCTGGCCAGCTCACGCGCGAAGAACTCGACCGCGCGGTCGCCGATACGGAATACCGCATGCATGTGGCTGAGCCGAAGGTGCGCGTGCCGGAGATGCGACGCACCAAGGGGCCGCGCTACACGCCGGTGTCGAAGCGGCAGGACCGGCCCAACGCCATCCTCTGGCTGCTGAAGAACCATCCCGAACTGAAGGATGCGCAGATCATGCGCCTGGTCGGCACCACCAAGTCGACCATCCTGTCGGTCAAGGAGCGCACCCACTGGAACGCCAACAATCTGGCGCCGATGGATCCGGTGATGCTGGGCCTGTGCACCCAGCTCGATCTCGATTTCGAGGTCAACCGCGCCGCCAAGGAGCGTCCGGCGCCGGTGGAAACCGGGGCGACGCTGCTGCCTGCCTCGCAGACCACGCAGCCTGTCATCGAGGAGCCGGTGCGCTCGGCCGCCGCCGTCAAGAAGGAGGAGGACGAGGAAATCGCCTCGGTCTTCGCCAAGCTCAAGGAACTGAAGTAAATCGGCGCACTGAACGCGTTCGGCGCTGAAAAACCCGGCCCTGCGGCCGGGTTTTTTGTTTGCGCGGTCAGGCCGCAGGCTTTTCCGGTTCTACCAGCTTGCGGTAGAGATGCCAGGTGGTGTGGCCGAGCACCGGCAGCACCACGATCAGGCCTAGGAACATCGGCAGGGCGGATACAAACAGCGTCGCCACGATGATCGCCGCCCAGATCAGCATCGGCTGCGGGTTCTTCGCCACCGCGCGCACCGAGGTGATCATCGCAGTGATGAAGTCGATCGACCGGTCGAGCAGGATGGGGAAGGAAACCACCGTCAGCGAGAACAGGATGGTGGACAGGATCGCGCCAATGACATGGCCGACGCCCAGGAACAGCCACCCCTGCGACGTCGAGGTGACCACCGTAAAAAATTCGCCCATTGAGGTCATCGTCTCATCGCGCAGGAACAGCGCGAGCAACAGGCGCACCTGATAGAGCCACATCGTGGTGATGAACAGCACAACGAAACACATCCAGCCGATTTCCTTGCCAGCCTGGCTCCAGATGGCTTTGAAAATCGCCCCCCATGTCACCGTCTCGCCGCGCTCGATCAGCCGGCTGACTTCATATAGGCCGATGGCCACCAGCGGGCCGATCAGCACGAAGCCGCTGGCCAGCGGATAGGTGAAATAGGGCATCTTCAGCGCTGCGACGGTGGAGACGATCAGAATACCGCCCAGTGCATAAAGCCCGCCAAAGGTGAGGCCGAAAAGCGGCGCGGCGCGGAAATCACGCATGCCGGCGGCGAGCGAGTCGGCGATGTCGGAAAACCGGATGGTTCGCACCACGGGATCAGGGCGGGTCGTTGCCGTCGTCTCAAGCTGCTGCTTTTCCCAGGCGTCCTGCCCATCCATGTCCGCTCCTCCACTGAAACAACCGGAGGCTTGTCGCCCCTCGGCTCATTGGCGGCATGAAAAGCAAATGTTTGACATCGGTCAAACGGATTTGCAGCCGCCTGTGCGCGTCCCGTGTGCAAGCTGGCGGAACCAGCGTCAGAGGCAGCGCGACACGTCGTCGCACACTTGCATCTTTCCGCAGAAATAGTAACAGTCGTGACTAAATCGAGGAGTTTCCCATGCAACTGGCCATTGCCCTGGCCGAGGCGCTCAAGGCGCGCGGCGCGGCAGAGATATTCGGAATTCCGGGCGATTTCGCCCTGCCGCTGTTCCGGGCGCTTGAGCGGGCGCAGGTGCTGCCCATTCACACGATGTCGCACGAGCCGGGCCTCGGCTTTGCTGCCGATGCGGCGGCCCGGCATCGCGGCAGCATTGCCTGTGCGATGGTCACCTACGGGGCAGGCGCGCTCAACATGGTCAATGCGGCGGCGCAGGCCTATGCCGAGAAATCGCCGCTGGTGATCGTTTCCGGCGCCCCGGCCAAGGCGCAGCGCGCGATGGGATTGGGTTTGCACCATCAGGTCAAGCATTTCGACAGCCAGCTCGCGATCTTCCGCGAACTGACCGCGGCGCAGGCGGTGCTCGACAATGCCGAGACTGCGCCGCAGGAAATCGCCCGCGTTCTTGACGTGGCGATCAATCTGTCGCGACCGGTGTATATCGAGTTCCCGCGCGATATGGTGGAGGCAGAAGTGGCGCCGGTGCCGGCTTTCCGGCCGGCGATCACCGATCCGCAGGCGGCGGGGGCGGCGGCGGACGAGATCATGGCCCGCCTGCGCAAGGCGAAAAACCCGGCGCTGCTGCTCTGTGTCGAAGTCAGGCGCTATGGGCTGGAAGCCAAGGTGGAGGAACTGGCGCGGCGCCTGGCCATTCCCACCGCTACCACCTTCATGGCGCGCGGCATCCTGTCGGGGTCGGATGCGCCGCTGGTCGGCACGTATCTGGGGCTGGCCGGGCGCGCCGAAGTGCGTGAGACCATCGAAGGGGCCGATTGCCTGGTCATGCTCGGGGTGATCCTGTGCGATACGAATTTCGGGGTGTCCGAACGGCTGATCGATGCGCGCGCCGCTATCCACGCCTTCGACCGCGAGGTGCGGTTCGGCCATCACGTCTATCCGGATGTGGGGTTGGAGGCGCTGGTCGATGCGCTGCTTGAACGGGCGCGCCCGCTCGGCGGGGCCAGGCGCAAGAGGCGGGTCGACTATCCGCAGGGCCTTGTCGAGGATGCCACGCCGCTGGTGCCGGACGATGTGTCGACGGCGGTGAACGATCTGTTCCGGGCGACGGGCGCGACCATGCCGATCGCCTCGGATATGGGCGATTGCCTGTTCGCTGCGATGGAGATTGTCCATACGCCGCTGGTGGCGCCCGCCTATTATGCCACCATGGGGCCGGGCGTGCCGATGGGCATGGGGCTCGAACTGGCGAGCGGCCAGCGCGTGATGATCATGGTCGGTGATGGCGCCTTCCAGATGACCGGCTGGGAAATCGGCAATGCGCGCCGCCTCGGCGTCAAGCCCATCGTGCTTTTGTTCAACAACACGGCCTGGGGCATGCTGAAGGCGTTCCAGGCCGATACCGGCTACAACGACCTCGACGACTGGCGCTTTCACGAGACGGCGGCCGCGCTCGGCGGCATCGGCGTGCGGGTGCATACACGGGCGGAACTGGCCGCCGCGCTGCGGGAGGCGCATGCGGATACCAGCCACTGGCGGATGATCGAGATCATGCTGCCGCGCGGGGTCTATTCCAAGACTCTGCGGCGCTTCACCGAGGTGATCGGGGCGCGGGCAGCGGGCAAGGCGGTGCCGGAGCAAGGCGCATGATCGCCGGTTTTTGATAGGCGACGCGGCCTTTTTGGCTCGACGAGACTGGAGCGGACCCTTAACTTCGCCATATCGGGCAATGGAGGGGGCATCGATGCGACGGATCATCATCACAGTGGCGCTGGCCTGTGCCGTTCCGGTAGCGGCCACGGCGGCGGAGGTGGTGGCGCTTGGCGCCAGCAACACCGAGGGGCGCGGGCGCGGCGCGACGCCGGATGGCGTGCCGAAGGCGCAGGCGTTCCCGGCGCAATTGCAGGCGATGCTGCGCGCCGAGGGCTGCAAGGCCAAGGTGCTGAACGCCGGGGTGGCGGGCGACACCACCGGTGGCATGTTGCGGCGGCTGCCGCGTGTGCTGGCCAAGGACACCAAGGTGCTGATCCTGCAGCCAGGCGGCAACGATGCAGTGCGCGGTGAAGCCGGCAACCGGGCCGGCAACATCGCCGCCATCCAGAGCTACGCCGAGGCGCGCGGCGTCAAGGTGGTGATGATGGAGCGACTGGGCGCGATCGCCGGGCCGTATGTGCTCGGTGACGGCGTGCACTACAGCGCGCAGGGGCACGCGCAATTTGCAGCCTATGTGCTGCCGGATGTGCGGGCTGGGGCCTGCGCGCGCTGAACGGAACCCCGAAAGGAATCGCCCCGGCGCGTGGGCCGGGGCGAACATGGTGTTGGGCGGAGCCGGTTAGTTTTCGAGCGCCTTGGCGATCTCGTCCAGCGCGGCGGGATCGTCGATGGTCGCCGGCATGGTCCAGGGATCATGATCGGCGATCTTCTTCATGGTGCCGCGCAGGATCTTGCCTGACCGGGTCTTGGGCAGGCGCGCCACCACGACGGTGTGCTTGTAGGCCGCGACCGGGCCGATCTTCTCGCGCATCAGCGCGGCGCATTCCTTCTCGATCTCCACTGCCGACTTGGTGACGCCGGCCTTCAGCACAACAAAGCCCAGCGGCGCCTCTCCTTTCAGCGAATCCTTGGCACCAATCACCGCGCATTCAGCGACGCAGGGATGCGAGGCCAGCACCTCTTCCATCCCGCCGGTGGACAGGCGGTGGCCGGCCACGTTGATGATGTCGTCGGTGCGGCCCATGATGTAGAGATAGCCGTCGGCGTCGCGATAGCCGGCGTCCGAGGTCGAATAATAGCCCTTGAACTCGGTCAGGTAGCTTTCGCGGAAGCGGTCGTCGGCGTGCCACAGGGTGGGCAGGGCGCCGGGCGGCATCGGCAGCTTGATGGCGATCGAGCCCATCTTGAAGGCTTCCACCTCCTTGCCGGATTCATCGAGAATGTGCACCTCGAAGCCAGGCATCGGCACGGTGGGCGAGCCGGGCTTGATCGGCAGCAGTTCGATGCCGGTCGGGTTGCCGGCGATGGCCCAGCCGGTCTCGGTTTGCCACCAATGGTCGACCACCGGCACGCCGAGCATCTTTTCCGCCCACAGCACGGTGTCGGGGTCGGCACGCTCGCCGGCAAGGAACAGCGTCTTGAGCGGCTTGATGTTGTACTTCCGGATGAAGTTGCCGTCCGGATCTTCCTTCTTGATCGCCCGCAAGGCGGTGGGGGCGGTGAACAGGTTGCGGACCTGATATTCCTCGATGATGCGCCAGAAGGTGCCGGGATCGGGCGTGCCGACGGGCTTGCCCTCGAACAGGATCGTGGTGCAGCCCGCCAGCAGCGGTGCGTAGCAGATGTAGGAATGGCCGACGACCCAGCCGACGTCGGAGGCCGCCCAGAACACCTCGCCCGGCTCGGCGTTGTAGAGGCCCTGCATCGACCAGCGCAGGGCGACCATGTGGCCGCCGGTGTCGCGCATCACGCCCTTGGGCTTGCCGGTAGTGCCGGAGGTGTAGAGCACATAGAGCGGATCGGTTGCCTGCATCGGCTCGGGCGCGCAGGCCTTGGCCTTGCCGGAGGCGCGCATGGCGTCCCGCGCGGCGGCCCAGTCGGCGTCGCGGCCGGCAACCAGGCTCGCGGCTTCCTGCGGGCGCTGGAAGATCAGGCACTTCTCCGGCTTGGCGGACGACAGGTTGATCGCCTCGTCGAGCAGCGGCTTGTATTTGACCACGCGACCCGGCTCGATGCCGCAGGAGGCGGACAGGATCATCTTCGGCTGGCAATCGTCGATGCGGGTGGCCAGTTCGCGCGCCGCAAAGCCGCCGAACACCACGGAATGGATCGCGCCGATGCGGGCGCAGGCGAGCATGCCGATCACTGCCTCGGGGATCATCGGCATATAGAGCAGCACGCGGTCGCCCTTGTTGACGCCACTGTCGCGCAGGATCTGGCCGAGAACCTTCACCTCGTCCAGCAGGGTGTCGTAGCTGATGCGGCCCTTGCTTCCGGTGATGGGCGAATCGTAGATGATCGCGTCCTGCTTGCCGCGTCCGGCGGCGACGTGACGGTCAAGGCAGTTGTACGCGGTGTTGGCGACACCATCCGGGAACCAGCGGCCATAAACACCGGCCTTGGGGTCGAAAACAGTGCTGGGCGGCTTGATCCAGTCGATGGCCTTGGCGGCCTCGCCCCAGAAGGCGTAAGGATCTTTCTGCCAGCCCTGATAGAGTTTGGCATAAGCGCCCGTGCTCGTCCCAGCCATGTGGTTCCTCCTCGGTCCTTGGTTGGCGGGATTCTCGACGCCGAACGCAGGAAGGCAAGGGGCGAGCCCTCATCACTTCGATGCAGGCGGGGCGTGAAATTGCTGTCGAAAGCCGCTTGCGCACGCGCTTCTGTCATTGACGCGCGGTTCAAGCATTGCCTAACCTTCGCCTGCCAATGCCTTGAACTCAAAAGAAGCGCTGCCCTTCCATGTCCGAGGAGCCCGTACAGGAGGCCCTAGCCCGCTTCAGCGCCGCGCTGGACCGGCTGGAGGCCGCATCACTCCGCCACCAGGAGGGGGAGCGGATGCGGCTGGCGCTGGAAAGCGAACTGGCGCTGATGCGCGCCGATCGCCAGCAACTCGCCGAGACGCTCGACCAGTCGGTGGCACGCGGTCGGCAGCTGGAGGAGCAGATGGTGCTGATCGACCAGCGCATCGAACGGGCGATCGCCTCGGTGCGCGACAGCCTGAGCGTGGACGGCTGAGATGTCGCAGGTCTCGATCACCATCGATGGCAAGACCTTCCGCATGGCCTGCGAGGACGGGCAGGAGGCGCATCTGGAAGCGCTGGGACGGCATCTCGACGGGCGCATCGGCGAGATGCGCAAGACGTTCGGCGAGATCGGCGACCTCAGACTGGTGGTGATGGCGGCGATCACCATCACCGACGAGTTCTTCGAGGCGCGCAAGCGCACCGAGGCGCTCGGTCGCGAGATCCGCCAGGTGCAGTCCGAGCAGACGAATGTCAGGCAGGTGGCCGGCTCGCGCGAGGCGGAGATCGCCGGCGCCATCGACAAGATGACCCAGCGGCTGGAGCGGATCACCGCGCTGCTGTCCACACGCCCGGATCTGTAAGCGGGCTGGCCAATCGGCGGCTGTTCCACTACATTGGCGGAGCGGTGCTGCGGGGCGCGTCAGGAAACACTATCCCCGGGGCCTTATCGATCCTTAGGGAGCTGTCCCTGATCGGGTCCGTGGACCCGGACACACGGCGCCCACCTACTTACGTAGGTTCCCGGGATCGACATTCCAACGGCTTTCGCGGCTCCGCACCTTCCCGCCGAAAGGATCGCATGGTTCCGGTCACCGATCTGGCAGTCGCCAAGGCTGCAATGCGCAGCCGGATGAAAGGCGTGCGCAAACAGATTTCCGACCAGGAGCGGCGGCGGATGGCGTGCGATTTTGCCCGATTTGCCGGCGAGGTGGCCGCCGATCTCACGCCAGGCATCGTTTCCGGCTATGTGGCGATCCGTGGCGAGGCCGATCCCGCCCCGTTGCTGCGGGAATTGTCGGCGCGCGGCTGGCGGCTGGCGCTGCCGCGTGTCGAGGGCGAGGACATCAGCTTCCGTGCCTTCGGCGAGGGGGACGTGCTGGCTTGCGGCGGCTTCGGCCTGACCGAGCCGCAGGCCGATGCGCCGGTTGTTGCCCCTGACCTCGTGCTGGTGCCGCTGCTTGCCTTCGATGCGGCTGGCAACCGGCTCGGCTACGGGCGCGGCTACTATGACCGGGCGCTCGCGTGCCTGCCGGCGGCGCGGGCGGTGGGGCTCGCCTATGCCTGCCAGCAGGTGCCCGCCGTGCCGCACGGCGATCACGACCACAGGCTCCGCGCGATCCTGACCGAGAACGGGCTGGTTGACTGTCGCCCCTGATTGGCGCCACAGAGGCATATGCGACTCTTATTTCTCGGCGATATCGTCGGCCGGCCCGGCCGACAGGTGGTTGCCCGGCAACTGCCGGAGCTCAGGCAGCGCTGGAAGCTCGATTGCGTCGTCGTCAACGGCGAGAATGCCGCCGCCGGGTTCGGCATCACCGAGGCGCTCTATGACGACCTGATCGAGGCCGGCGCCGATGCGGTGACGCTCGGCAACCATGCTTTCGACCAGCGCGAAACGCTGGTGTTCATCGAGCGGGCGCCGAAGCTGGTGCGGCCCGCCAACTACCCCATCGGCACGCCGGGGCGGGGGGCGACGCTGATCGAGGCGGCGAACGGCGCGCGCGTGCTGGTGGTCAATGTGATGGGCCGGCTGTTCATGGAGCCGCTCGGCGATCCGGTGCAGGCCATCGAACGGGAACTGGAGACCTGCCCGATGGGGCGGGTGGCCGATGCGGTGGTGATCGACATCCATTGCGAGGCAACCTCGGAGAAGAAGTGCGTCGGCTATATGCTCGACGGCCGCGCCTCGCTGGTGGTTGGCACGCATACGCATACGCCGAGCGCGGATGCACAGATTCTGCCCGGCGGCACCGCCTACCAGACCGATACGGGCATGTGCGGCGATTATGCCGGGGTGATCGGCTTCGACAGGGACGAGCCGGTGCGCCGGTATGTCGAGCGCACGCCGGGCGGCCGCTGGACGGCGGGCGAGGGGCCGGGCACGCTGTGCGGCATCGCGGTCGAGATCGATGATCGCACCGGGCTGGCCCTGCGGGTGGCGCGGGTCTGCCTTGGACCGGTGCTGGAAAATACCCAGCCGATGTTTTGGGACGCATGAGGCGCGAGGCGTTCAACGCCTTTTGCGCGGCGCTGCCGGCCGCCACCCATGTGGTGCAATGGGAAGGGGCGGATGTATGGAAGGTGGGCGGCAAGATGTTCGCCATCGGCGCCTTCACCTGGGGGGATCACGCCGGCATCACCTTCAAGGTCACGCCGATGGCCTTCGACATCCTCAAGGACATGCCCGGATTGCGACCGGCGCCCTATCTCGCCTCGCGCGGGCTGAAATGGATTCAGCATCATGCCGCGCCGGGCCTGTCCGAAGCTGATCTCAGTGACCACCTGAGCATTTCCCACCTGTTGGTGACGCGCGGCCTGCCGAGAAAATTGCGGCAGGAACTGGGGCTGTGACACAGAAGCGTGATTTGGCTGAAGTGCCGGTTCCGCGTCATTCTCCGCCTTGATGGAGTGCCGTTTTCTTCCCACGCGTCGCCTGCTGCTGAGCGGAGTTGCGACGCTCGCGCTGCCGGTGCATGCCAGCGAGGCGCCGGACGGGCGGTTTATCGCTGAAGCCTTCCGCATGCGCGATGAAGCGGTGCGCGCCGGCGATCAGGCCTACGGCGCAGTTGTTGTGCAGGACGGGGCCATCCTCGGTTATGGGCCGAGCCGCGTCATTGCCGATCGCAACAGCGATGCCCATGCCGAACGGGTGGCGCTTTGGGCGGCGCAGAAAGCTGTCGGCCGGCAGCGGCTCGACGGGGCGGTGATCTATTCGAGTTCCATTCCCTGTTCGGCCTGTCAGCGGGCGCTGGCGGCGGCTGGTGTTGCCCGGATGTATTACGGTGCGGCCGGGACGGAGGGCGGGGCGCCTAGGGGGTGAGACCATGCAGCGGCTTGTCGCGATCTGTTTCATGCTGATGCTCTCCGGTGCTGCCGCCGCGCAGCAGGCCGGCCCGCTGCACCAGGCGGTGCGGGCGGGCGATGGGCCCCGCGTCGAGGCGCTACTGAAGCAGGGCACCGCCCCTGATGCACGCGACGAGCAGCGGCAGACGCCGCTGCTGCTGGCGGTGCAGGGCAATCACCTGTCAATCGCCCGCCTGCTTCTCGCCGCCGGCGCCGACATCAACGCGCAGGCCAGCAACCGGGATACGCCGTGGCTGCTGGCCGGGGCGAGCGGGCGCGCGGAGATGTTGAAGGACATGATCCCGCGTGGGCCCGACCTTGCGATCCGCAACCGCTTCGGAGGGAATGCGCTGATCCCTGCCTGCGAGCGGGCCCATGTGGAAGCCATCAAGGTGCTGCTGACCACGGCCATCGATCTCAACCACGTCAACGACCTCGGCTGGACCTGCCTACTTGAAATCGTGATCCTCGGCAGCGGCGGGCAACGCCATCAGGAGGCGACGCGGCTGGTGCTGGCTGCCGGTGCCGATCCGAACATCGCCGACAGGGATGGCACCACGCCGCTTGCCCATGCACGGGCGAAGGGGCAAAAGGACATCGCCGAGATGATCAGCGCGTCGGGCGGCAGGATCGCCCGTTGAGACGACGTTCGCAGCGCAGGAGATGACCTTGACCGTAACTGTCCGTCCCGCACATCGCGAGGACCACGATCAATGGCTGGTCCTTTGGGCGGGCTACAACGCTTTCTACAAGCGCGTGGGGGCGCAAGAGGTGTCGCCGGCGGTGACCGAACTCACCTGGAGCCGCTTTTTCGATGCCTATGAGCCGATGCACTGTCTTGTCGCCGAGGAGGGCGGCCGGCTCGTCGGTTTCGCCCATTATATCTACCACCGCAACACGATCATGGTCGGTCCCGCCTGCTATCTGCAGGACCTCTACGCCAGCGAGGCGGTGCGCGGGCGCGGCGTCGGCCGGGCGCTGATCGGGGCGGTCTATGCGGCGGCGCGGGCGGCCGGCAGCCCGCGTGTCTACTGGCAGACGCAGCTTTCCAATACCACTGCGCAGGCCCTCTACGACAAGATTGCCGAGAAATCCGACTTCATCGTCTATCGCAAGGCCTTGTGAAGCCCATGCCGGCATCTGGATTTATGCCGACGGCGGCGCTATAGGCCGCTTCATCCATTCTTTTTCGCACAGGGAGCGGGCGCATCAACGCCCGCCGGGACCATGGCAGGACATTCGCAATTCAAGAACATCATGCACAAGAAGGGCAAGCAGGATGCCATCCGGTCCAAGGTGTTCTCCAAGCTGGCGCGCGAAATCACCGTGGCCGCCAAGCTCGGCATGCCAGATCCGGCGATGAACCCGCGCCTGCGCGCCGCCGTGCTCGCCGCCCGCGCCGAGAACATGCCCAAGGACAACATCGAACGCGCGATCAAGAAAGCGTCGGGGGGCGATGGCGAGAACTACGATGAGATCCGCTACGAGGGCTATGGGCCGGGCGGCACCGCGCTGATCGTCGAAGTGATGACCGACAACCGCAACCGCACGGCGTCGGACGTGCGTTCCTATTTCACCAAGTCGGGCGGCAACATGGCCGAAACCGGCGCCGTCTCGTTCATGTTCGACCGGGTCGGGCTGGTCGAGTTCGACGCCGGCAAGGCCAGCGCCGACGCCATGCTGGAAGCCGCCATCGAGGCCGGCGCGGACGACGTTGTCTCCGGCGAGGACGGCCACGAGGTCTATTGCGAGCAGTCGGCGCTCAACGAGGTGTCGAAGGCGCTGGAAGCGGTGTTCGGCGAGCCGCGCAAGTCCAAGCTCGTCTGGCGGCCGCAGAACACGATCAGCGTCGACGACGAGGCGGGCGAAAAGCTGATGACGCTGGTCGAGAAGCTCGAAGATCACGACGACGTGCAGAACGTCTATTCCAACTTCGAGATTTCGGACGCGCTGGCGGCCAAGCTCTCAGCTTGATCTGTGGGGAAGCGCCCGTGCGGGGTTGCCGGCGACGGTCGCCCGCGACGGCACGTTGCGGGTGACCACGCTGCCGGCACCGACAATGGCGCCATCGCCGATGACAATGCCGGGCAGGATGATGGCGCCGCCGCCGATCCAGACATCGGCGCCGATGGTGACAGGGCGCCCATACTCAAGGCCGGTGGCGCGGGTCTGCGGGTCGCGCGGGTGGTCGGCGGTCAGAATCTGCACATTCGGCCCGATCTGGGTGCCGGCACCGATGCTCACCGCTACTACATCGAGAACGATGCAGCCGAAATTGAGGAACACCCCGGCGCCGAGGCGGATGTTGGTGCCATAGTCGCAGAAGAAAGGCGGGCGGATGACGACGCCTTCGCCCACGGCGCCCAATGCCTCGACCAGCAGGGCGTGCCGCTCGGCCGGCGAGGCGTCCAGCCGGCTGTTGTAGCGCTGCATGAAGGCGAGCGCGCGGGCGTGGTCGGCCACCAGCTCGGGATCGGCGGCACTGTAGAGATCGCCCGCCAGCATCTTTTCTTTTTCGCTGCGCCTGTTCATGGTCCCTCTTCCCGAGGATTCAAGGTTACGTGATTCCATGTGCCGCGTGCGCATGATTCGGGGCATGATGCCGCCGATATTCAGGAGCCCTGGACCTTGAACCCACCCGTCCGCATCCTCGGCATCGATCCCGGCCTGCGCAAGACCGGCTGGGGCGTGATTGCAGTGGAGGGCTCACGGGTCTCGTTCATTGCCTGCGGCTCGGTGGAGCCCGATACGAAACTGGAGATGGGCGCGCGGCTGGCTGCCCTGCACGAAGGGCTGCGGCAGGTGGTGGCCGACCATGCGCCCGACGAGGCGGCGGTGGAGGAAACTTTCGTCAACGCGGATGCGCGCTCGGCGCTGAAGCTGGGGGCGGCGCGGGGCGTCGCCATGCTGGTACCGGCACAGGCGGGACTGAGCGTTGCCGAATATGCGCCCAACCACGTCAAGAAGACCGTTGTCGGCAGCGGGCATGCCGAGAAGCAGCAGATCCGCATGATGATCAAGGTGCTGCTTCCCAAAGCGGTTGTGACCAGCGAGGATGCCGCCGATGCGTTGGCCATCGCGTTGTGCCATGCGCAGAATCGCACTGTGAAAAGGCTGGTAGGCTGATGATCGGCAAGCTCAAGGGCGTCATCGACAGCTACGGCGAGGATTTCGTGATCCTCGACGTGCATGGGGTTGGCTATGTGGTGTTCTGCTCGGCGCGCACCTTGCAGAACCTGCCGAAAGAGGGGGAGGCGGCGATCCTCGCCATCGAGACGCAGGTGCGCGAGGATGCGATCCGGCTGTTCGGCTTTGCGAGCGACGCCGAGCGCGACTGGTTCCGCCTGTTGCAGAGCGTGCAGGGCGTCGGCGCGAAGGTGGCGCTGGCGATCCTCTCCATCCTCCGGCCGGGGGAACTGGCGACCGCGATCGCCACCGGCGACAAGGCGATGATCGGTCGCGCATCCGGCGTCGGGCCGAAGCTGGCGCAGCGCATCGTTGCCGAACTCAAGGACAAGGCGCCGGCGTTCGGCTCGGTGGATCCGGTGCTGGCCAAACTCGCCGGAGATGTCGAGGAGAAGAAAGCGCCGCAACCGGTGCGCGATGCGATCTCCGCGCTTGCCAATCTCGGGTATGGCCAGCCGCAGGCCGCCGCCGCCGTCGCCGCCGCGCTGAAGGCGCTCGGCGAGGGTGCGGATGCCGCCGCGCTGATCCGGCGGGGGCTCAAGGAACTGGCGAGCTGAGCCGCGCCGCGCGGGCCCTCACATCAGCTCGGCGTCGCTTCGCGGGTCCTTGGGTGGCCCACCTCCGGTGGGCGCTCCTCGCATCAGCTCGGCGTCGCTTCGCAGGTTCTTGAGTGACCTACCTCCAGTGGGCGCCCCTCGCATCAGCTCGGAATCGCTTCGCGGGTTCTTGAATGATCCACTTCCAGTGGGTGCCCCTCGCATCGGCGCGGCGTCGCTTCGCAGGTTCTTGAGTGGCCCACCTCCGGTGGGCGCCCCTCGCATCAGCTCGGCGTCGCTTCGCGGGTTCTTGAATGATCCACTTCCGGTGGGCGCCCCTCGTATCAGCTCGGCGTCGCTTCGCTGGTCCTTGGGTGGCCCACCTCCGGTGGGCGCCCCTCGCATCAGCTCGGCGTCGCTTCGCTCCTATAAGGGCGCGGTGTCGGATGGGGCCCGTCGGTAACGGGCCCCTGGGCCTCAGTTCAGACGTGCGTCCCTGGGCCGGCGCTCGAGGGTCGCCGGCTGGCTGCCGACCATCAGGCCGCCGGCAGCGACGGTGACCGGCACCGTCTCGCCATCCCTGATGGTGCCGGCAAGAAGCTGGGCGGCGAGCGGGTCCTGCAGGCTTTTCTGGATGACGCGCTTGAGCGGACGTGCGCCGTAGGCAGAATCGTAGCCGGCCTCGGCCAGCCAGGCGCGCGCCGCAGGATCGAGATCGACGGTGATCTTGCGCTCGGCCAGCAACCGGGCAAGACGGCCCATCTGGATGTCGACGATGGCCCCCATGTGCTGGCGCTGCAGGCGGTGGAACAGGATGATCTCATCGACGCGATTGAGGAACTCGGGCCGGAAATGGCCCCTGACCACCGCCATCACCGCATCGCGCACGGCATCGGTATCCTCGCCTTCCGGCTGCTGGACCAGGAACTCTGAGCCGAGGTTGGAGGTCATGATGATGAGCGTGTTGCGGAAATCGACGGTGCGGCCCTGCCCATCGGTCAGGCGGCCGTCATCGAGCACCTGGAGCAGCACGTTGAACACATCGGGATGGGCTTTCTCGATCTCGTCGAACAGCACCACCTGATAGGGCCGGCGACGGACAGCCTCGGTCAGCGCGCCGCCTTCCTCGTAGCCGACATAGCCGGGAGGGGCCCCGATCAGCCGGGCGACCGAATGCTTTTCCATATACTCGGACATGTCGAGCCGCACCATCGCGGTGTCATCATCGAACAGGAACGCCGCAAGCGCCTTGGTCAGTTCGGTCTTGCCGACGCCGGTGGGGCCGAGGAACATGAACGAGCCGATCGGCCGGTTCGGATCCTGCAGGCCGGCGCGGGCACGGCGCACGGCGGTCGACACCGCGACCAGCGCCTCCTCCTGGCCAACCACACGCTTGCCGATCTCGGCCTCCATGCGGAGCAGCTTGTCTTTCTCGCCCTCCAGCATCTTGTCGACGGGCACGCCGGTCCAGCGCGAGACAACCTGGGCAATGTGGTCGGTGGTTACCGCCTCCTCCAGCATGCCGCCGCCCCTGGCCTCGACCTCGGCCAGCTGCTTTTCAAGCCCCGGAATGACGCCGTAGGCGAGTTCGCCGGCACGCTGATACTCGCCCTTGCGCTGGGCGATGGCGAGATCGTTGCGGGCCTGATCGAGGTTCTTTTTCAGCTCGGCGGCCTTGCCCAGCTTGGACTTCTCCGCCTGCCAGGCTGTGGTCAGCGCGTTCGAGCGCTCCTCAAGATCGGCGAGTTCCTTCTCCAGCCGGGCGAGCCGGTCCTTGGAGGCGGCATCCTGCTCCTTCTTCAAGGCCTCCTGCTCGATCCTCAGGCGGATGATCTCACGGTCGAGCGAATCGAGTTCCTCGGGCTTGGAATCGACCTGCATCCTGAGCCGCGCCGCCGATTCATCGACCAGATCAATGGCCTTGTCGGGCAGGAAACGATCGGTGATGTAGCGGTTGGACAGGTTGGCGGCGGCCACAAGCGCCGAATCGGTGATGCGCACGCCGTGATGCTGCTCGTATTTCTCCTTCAGGCCGCGCAGGATCGAGACCGTGTCCTCAACCGTCGGCTCGGCGACAAACACCGGCTGGAACCGGCGTGCCAGTGCGGCGTCCTTCTCGACGTGCTTGCGATACTCGTCGAGCGTGGTGGCGCCGACGCAATGCAGATCGCCGCGGGCGAGGGCGGGTTTGAGCAGGTTCGAGGCGTCCATCGCGCCCTCGGCCTTGCCGGCGCCGACCAGGGTATGCATCTCGTCGATGAACAGGATGATCGCGCCCTCGGCGGCGGTCACTTCCTGCAGCACGCTTTTCAGCCGCTCCTCGAACTCGCCGCGATACTTGGCTCCGGCGATCAGCGCGCCCATGTCGAGCGCCAGCAGCGTCTTGTCGGCGAGGCTTTCGGGCACATCGCCATTGACGATGCGCAGGGCCAGCCCCTCGACGATGGCGGTCTTGCCGACGCCGGGCTCGCCGATCAGCACAGGATTGTTCTTGGTGCGGCGCGACAGCACCTGGATGGTGCGGCGGATTTCCTCGTCGCGCCCGATCACCGGATCGAGCTTGCCGGTGCGTGCCGCCTCGGTGAGGTCGCGCGCGTACTTCTTCAGTGCGTCATAGGCATTCTCGGCGGTGGCCGAATCGGCGGTGCGGCCCTTGCGGATCGCCTCGATGGCGCCGTTCAGCGTCTGGGGCGTCACGCCCCCGGTCGCCAGTGCCTTGCCGGCATCGGTATCCTTCTCCACCGCCAACGCCAGCAACAGCCGTTCGACCGTGACGAAACTGTCCTTGGCCTTTTCCGCCGCCTTCTCGGCGCTGGCGAGCACGCGGGCGAGCGGCTGGGTCACATAGATCTGGCCTGCGCCGGCGCCCTGCACTTTCGGCAATTTGGCGAGCGCGGCATCATTGGCGGCAGTCACCGCCGCGGGGCGTCCGCCGGCGCGCTGAATCAGCCCGGAGGCCAGGCCCTGCTCATCGTCGAGCAATGCCTTGAGCAGATGCTCAGGGGTGAAGTTCTGATGCCCCTCGCGGAGCGCAATGGTCTGGCCCGCCTGCAGGAAGCCACGGGCGCGTTCGGTCAGTTTCTCGATATTCATCGCTCAATCCCTCTTGGCAGCAAGGACCCGCGCCCCCGTTTGCCGGGCAGCGCCTTCATGCGGCGGGACCCCGTCTCGGGCATCCGACCAAGCCTGATGTGGGGAGGGGCTGGGCAGAATCAAGCCCCCCTGCCACAGTCATTGACACCATTCGGAGGATCGAATGAACACTGCTGCGCCCGGGGTGACCTTCCTTGCCCGCTATCCGGTGAAGGGCCTGTCGGCGCAGCCGGCCGAGGCGCTTGAGCTTGAGGAGGGGCGACCGGTTGCGGGTGACCGGATGTTTGCCATTGAGGACGGGCCATCCGGGTTCGATCCTGAACATCCGCGCCATCTGCCCAAATACAAGTTTCTCACCCTGATGCGGCATCCGAGGTTGGCCGGCATCGCCAGCCGCTACAATGCGGCGACCGGCGTGCTGGAGCTGGAGCGGGACGGCCATCTGGTGGCCGCGGGCGATCTCTGCGGATCGGCCGGCCGGCAGGCGATCGAACATTTCCTGATGGAGGAGTTTGGCGAGGTCGCGCGTGGCGCGCTGCGGATCGTCCGGGCGCCGGCTGGCATGGCCTTTACCGATGTGGCGGAGGGGGCGGTGTCGCTCATCAACCTGGCCAGCATTCGCACCATCGCCGCGCGTGCGGGGCGGCGCGATCTCGATGCCGGACGGTTTCGCGCCAACATCGGCGTCGACGGGTTGCCGCCGTGGGGGGAAGTTGATCTGATCGGGCGCGAAATCGGCCTCGGCACGGCGCGTCTCAGGGTGACCGAGGTGATCGAGCGCTGCGCGGCCACGCATGCGGACCCGCGGCGGGGCCTGCGCGATCTCGACCTTGTCGGGCTGATGCAGCGCGAATTCGGCCACAGCGTCTGCGGCGTCTATGCAGAGGTCATCCGTGCGGGCATCGTCCGCACGGGGGATGCGATGGCGGTCTGAACGGCGTCAGTCGCCGGTCGGCTCGGCGGCTTCATGCGCCGGCGCCTCTCCGCCGGGCATATCGTCGCGCGGTCCGCGGCGATTGCGGCGGCGGCGCACACGCATCGGGAAGCGGCCACCGGCTTCGTCGATGCCGGCGCCTTCCGGCATCTCGGCCATTTCGGCAGGCGCGCCTTCGCCGGCCTCGATCGGGATGCGCACCGGGGCGGTAATGAAGGACGGCAATGCCGTCTCACCCTCGCCAGCGTCGGGTTGCGGCGCGCGGTCGAACCGCTGCTGATTGCGATCGAAGTTGCGATCGCGGCGGAACTCGCCGTTGTTGCGATCGCGACGGAAATCGGGGCGCCCCTCGCGCGGCTGATCGTGGCGGGGCTGATCGTGGCGGGGTTGCCCCTCGCGCGGCTGGTTCTCGCGCGGCACGTAGTCAAGCCGCGGCTGGTCGCCGTTGGGATCCACCGCAAAACCCGGCGGCTGCGGAACCTGCGGCGCCCGGAAGGTGAACCGGTCCATCACCGAGCTTTCGAACTCGTCGTCGCTATCCAGCGAATCGTCGATTTCCTCGATGCGCGCGCCGCCCTGCACCTGCTGCTGGGCCTGGAACTGCTGCTGCTGTGCCGCGGCGATGAGCCGCAAATAGTGTTCAGCATGCTGCAGATAGCTCTCGGCTGCCACCGGATCGCCGGAGGCATGGGCATCGCGCGCCAGGGAGACGTATTTTTCCGCAATATGGGCAGCAGTGCCGCGGATCTTCACATCCGGTCCGTTCGACTCGTATGACCGGGTGAGGGGGTTGGGTCCGCGACGGTTGCGACCCCGCATGCGCTTGTTCTGTCCAGGTCTCATCAAGGTTCTCTGGCGTTCCAGGCTAGGCCGGTTTGATCGGGCCGGCGGCTCTGTTTCCTCGTGCGCCGGCGTCCTTATTCAGCCGGTCGGCAGTTTCAAGCATTCCTGGCGCCTCGGCCCGGAGTGCAGCCCGGTATCATTCCGTCAGGAGCAAACCGACAGCGACAGGCACGCCTGTCAAAACCTTACATGCCGGAAAGCACTCATCCGGTTCGACCGGGAATCGCGGTGTCGGATCAGGGGAAGCAGTACCTCTAAGGAGACAGACCGCAACCGATAAAACACCGAGCACCCCGGTCATTATCGGGCCGACGACGACTTGGCAAGCAAAAGCTTCGATTATCCCGGGGCCTTGCATCGGGCCATCCGGTCGATCCCGCGGCAATCATCGTGCAGGGCAGAGCAAATTCTGGATTTAACCGGTTATAAACCATGTTTGGCTAGTTTTCCGAGAGTAATCCCGCCTCAATGGTGCTCATAATCATGAAAAGAATCGTCGTCGCAGCAAGCTGTGCACTCCTGATGACACTCTTGGCTCCGGCCGCCTCGGCGCAGGGTTTGCGGCTTTCGCCCATGCCGGGTGCCGTCAGTCCGGTGCCGCAGCCAATGCCGGTAGCCCAGAGCGGCTGGTATCTGCGGGGCGATGTGGCTGCCAATGCGACTATGCTCGGCTCGCTGTCGCAGCAGGATCTGACGAACAACGGCGGCTCGTTCCTGTCAAAGTCGGCCAGCAACACCGCGTCGGTGGCGGTCGGCGTCGGCTATCGAATCAATCCGAATGTTCGTGTCGATGCGACCTGGGAGCTGCGCACCGGCTCCAATCTCAAGGCGACCGACAATGTGCGCATCATCAACAGCCAGGGCCAGACGGCGGCGGATATCTACTCGATCTATGACGGCAATCTCAATTCGCAGGTCGGGCTGGTCAGTGCCTATTTTGATCTGGGCAGCTGGAATGGTCTGACCCCCTTCGTCGGCGCCAGCATCGGCGTTGCGCGCAACACGGTTTCTGGCCTGACCACGGCCAGCCATTCGACGCTGAACTTCTACAGCACCTCGCCGCCCTATGCGCTGGCGGGCCGCCTCTCGGAGACCTCGGGCGGATATGCGACCGACAAGACCAAGTATTCCTTCGCCTGGGGGCTGACGGCGGGCCTTGCCTACGAGGTGAGCGATCGCCTGACCCTTGAGATGGCCTATCGCTATCTCAATCTGGGCTCCGGTGCGCAGACCAATATCATCCAGTGCACATGCGGCACCATCGGCTCGCCGCTGAAGGTCGGCTCGCTGTCGAGCCACGATGTCAAACTCGGCATGCGCTGGAACTTCTCTGATACGCCGCGCGTGGCGATGGCGTATCAGCCGGTGGTTGCCAAGTATTGAGGCGGGGCGGCCACCGCACCGCAACTCTCCGGACTGCAAACGACAAGGCCCGCATCTGGTGATGCGGGCCTTTCTGTATTGGCCGGGCGCTGCGACCGCACCCCCGATGTCAGGGCCGGGTCGTCAGACCGGTTCAGCTCGAGAAGCTGTAGTTGCCACTGAGCAGCAGGGTTCTCAGGTAGCTCAGATCGCCGAAGCTGACCACGCAGCTGATGGATGGCGGGGTGATCGGTGTGCTGGCCACGGAGATGCTGGCGGTGGCACTGGAGCTGGCACCAGAGGGGTCGGTCGCCGAATAGGTGAAGCTGTCGGTGCCGGTGAACAGGTCCCGCGCCGTGTAGATGAAGGAGCCGTTGGAGTTGAAGATCAACGTGCCGTTGGCGGGCTGCGAGGTGGCGGCATAAACCACCGGATCGCCGTCCGGTTCGGAGTCGTTGGTGGCAATGGTGCCGCTCACCGGCAGCGTGCCCTGGGTTGCGTAACTGTCGTTGACCGCGACCGGCGGGCTGTTCACCGGCAGGACCGTGATGGTGGCGGTGGCGGTGTCGCTGGCGCCCTGCGAATCGGTCAGGCAATAGGTGAAGCTGTCGGAGCCGACGAAGCCGGCGCGCGGGGTGTAGCTGAAGGTGCCATTCGCATTCACCGTCACCGTGCCGTTGGCCGGCGCGGTTTCGACGCAGAAGGTGAGCGCATCACGATCGGGATCGCTGTCATTGGTGGCGAGCGTGCCGGTCAGCAACGTGCCGGCATTGGTGGAGAAGCTGTCATTCACCGCATCCGGGCCGGGGTTGGTGACGGTCCAGGTGAAGTCCTGCGTGGTCACGCCGCCGGCAAGGTCGACCACGGTGAGCGAGACGGTGTAGACGCCGTTGCTGGTCGGACCAACCTCGGAGGCGAGGCGATCGATGGTGCCGGTCACGGTGCCGGTCAGCGGGTTGATCGACAGGCCCGGCGGCAGGCCAGAGGCGGCGTAGACCAACACCGGGCTGTCGGCATCGGTCACATTGGTTGAAAGGTTGAGACTGACGTTCTGGCCGTCAAGACCGACCTGGTTGGGCACCGGGGTCGCGATCACCGGCGCATCGTTGAGCGCCAGCACAGTGACGGTCACGGTCGCGGTATCGGTGCCGCCGTTGCCGTCATTGGACGTATAGGTGAAGGTGTCGGTGCCGGTGTAGCCGGTGGTCGGCGTGTAGGTGAAAGTGCCGTTGCTGTTCAGCGTCACGGTGCCGTGGGCCGGACCGGTGGCGATGGTGTGGGTCAGCGTGTCGCCGTCGGCATCGGTGTCGTTGGCACAGACATCACCGGTAACGGGGGCATCCTCGTTGGTCGAGAAACTGTCGTTGACAGCATTCGGCGGGTTGTTGGTCGGGCCGCTGACGGTCACCGTCACGGTCGCGGTGTCGGTGCCGCCGTTGCCGTCATTGGAGGTGTAGGTGAAGGTGTCGGTGCCGGTGTAGCCGGTGGTCGGCGTGTAGGTGAAGGTGCCGTTGCTGTTCAGCGTCACCGTGCCATGGGTTGGCCCGGTGGCGATGGTATGGATCAACGTGTCGCCGTCGGCATCGGTATCGTTGGTGCAGACATCGCCGGAGACCGGCGTGTTGACGCTGGTGGAATAGCTGTCGTTGACCGCATTCGGCGGGTTGTTGGTCGGGCCGCTGACGTTCACCGTCACGGTCGCGGTGTCGGTGCCGCCGTTGCCGTCACTGGAGGTGTAGGTGAAGGTGTCGGTGCCGGTGTAGCCGGTAGTCGGCGTGTAGGTGAAAGTGCCGTTGCTGTTCAGCGTCACGGTGCCGTGGGTCGGCCCGGTGGCGATGGTATGGGTCAGCGTATCGCCGTCGGCATCGGTATCGTTGGTGCAGACATCGCCGGAGACCGGCGTGTTGACGCTGGTGGAATAGCTGTCGTTGACCGCATTCGGCGGGTTGTTGGTCGGGCCGCTGACGTTCACCGTCACGGTCGCGGTATCGGTGCCGCCGTTGCCGTCACTGGAGGTGTAGGTGAAGGTGTCGGTGCCGGTGTAACCGGAGTTCGGCGTGTAGGTGAAGGTGCCGTCGGTGTTTAGCGTCACCGTGCCGTGGGTCGGCCCGGTGGCGATGGTATGGGTCAGCGTATCGCCGTCGGCATCGGTATCGTTGGTGCAGACGTCACCGGAGACCGGCGTATCGACCGTTGTGGAATAGCTATCGTTGACCGCGTTCGGCGGGTTGTTGGTCGGGCCGCTGACGGTCACCGTCACGGTCGCGGTATCGGTGCCGCCGTTGCCGTCGTCCGATGTATAGGTGAAAGTGTCGGTGCCGGTGTAACCGGAGTTCGGCGTGTAGGTGAAGGTGCCGTCGGTGTTCAGCGTCACGGTGCCGTGGGTCGGCCCGGTGGTCAGCGAATGGCTGAGCAGGTCGCCGTCGGCATCGGTATCGTTGGTGCAGACATCGCCGGAGACCGCTGTATCGACCGTCGTGGAATAGCTGTCGTTGACCGCATTCGGCGGGTTGTTGACCGGTGCGGTAATCGTCACCGTCACGGTCGCGGTATCGGTGCCGCCGTTGCCGTCGTCGGTAGTGTAGGTAAAGGTATCAGTGCCGGTGTAACCGGAGCTCGGCGTGTAGGTGAAGGTGCCATTGCTGTTCAGCGTCACGGTGCCGTGGGTCGGCCCGGTGGCGATGGCATGGGTCAGCGTATCGCCGTCGGCATCGGTGTCGTTGGCACAGACATCACCGGAGACCGCTGTATCGACCGTCGTGGAGTAGCTGTCATCGTTAGCCACCGGCGGGTTGTTCGGGCCCGGTGCGACGATGATCGTTGCGGAGGCGTTGGCGAAGTTGGGATTGCTGCTGGTATTGTCAGTAACGCGATAGATGAAGAAGTCTTCGCCACTGAACCCCGAGTTCGGCGTATAGGTGAAAGAGCCATCGCTGTTCAGCGACACCGAGCCGTGGCCCGGCTGCTGATAGACGCTGAATGTAAGCGGATCACTCTCGGGATCGCTGTCATTCGGGCTGACGTTGCCGGAAACCGGCGTGTTGAAGCTGGTGGAATAAGTTTCCGAGACGGCAACGGGCGGCGCCAGCGTCGCGTCATAAGCGGCAAAGGCGAGCGCGTTCGTCTCGATTGTGCCGGCCGAGTATTCGAGATCCCAGTCACCGCCCAAACGCGCGGCGCCCGTAAGGTCCTCTGACGCCGCCACATCGGCCCCGGTCAGGGCGGAAAGAAGGTTGGCGGCCGCGGTGCCCTCGCTGCCTGAAGCGAAGTTACAGCCGTAGATCATGATGTCGGCATCGGCCGACAGGTGCGAGCCGATGCCAACCAGCGTTGAGCGATAGAGGCTGTTCATCGTATCGGCATCAAGCACCGATGAACCCAGCGTCAGCGCGCCGGCCTCACCGTGGGCGAAGATGTGGACAGCGCCGACATTGCTGCGTCCGGTGAGGGCTTCGGCGATCTGCGTCACCCCGTCGCGCGAGGGATCGAGCAGCAGGACCTCGGCGCCCTCGGGCAGTCCGGCGATCAGGGTGTCCTTCTGGTCGACATTGGCGTCGATCACATAAAGAGCGTTGGAGGCCGGGGCTGATTCAGAAAGACCAAGGTTGTCACCGGTCTCGCTTGTCGGCTGACCGCTCTGGGTGGCCGCCACCAGCGTTTCGGACAGTGTCGGCTCGCCCGTTTCGGCCTGTCCGCAGCACTCACCCGCCAGCGCGGTCCCGTAGATCTCGCCAGCCAGCGCCGCGTCGAACACGTAGCGCTTTTCGAGCCGGATGGCAGACTGGCCGATGGAGGAGATGCCCATCGCGGGAGCAACTGGGGCGGAACGCATACGCTTGATTACGGGCATGAGACCTGACACTCGACAGGCCGGCAGGAACGAACAAAACCTGGCGCCGGCTCCAGGAAATTGCCCTTCGACCGTAGTAATTTGTAACTAAGCTTTGTTTAATGCCGGCACACGTATTGGTGGCAATACATTGAAATTTGAGTCATAACTTGCATATGCGCCGCAAAAATTCGTGCTTTGTTAAGCATAGCGGCAAGTGCCGTGCTGGTAATCAAAAGCCGCTCTCACGCGTCAGCACGGAAACGAAGCGATTGAACGCGACGGCGAGCGGGCTGCGACCACTGGCAGTGAGGCGCACGATGCCGCGTTCCATCATCAGCGGGGCGCTGCCGTCACTTTCCAGCGACACACCGACCAGAGGCTTCAGCGGCACGCTTGCGGTGCGATCCTGGCGGGTCGGGATAGGGCCGCCCGCCGCCTGGGCGAGCACGGTGTCGAGAAGCACGGGCTCGGTGCCATCGCCGATGGAGACGAGGCGCAGGGCGATCGGCGCCTTCAACCCGCTTTCGGCGATAAAGACCGCCGAGGCACCGGCCTTCAGCCGTTCCGCATCTGCGGCTTCGACATAGGCGCGCGCGCGCTGGCCCGCCGTGCCGACGATGCGGCCGAGCACCTGCCGGCTTTGCACCCAGGTGCCGATGTTCAGGCCGGCGTCGAGATCGACAAGAATGCCGGTGATCGGGGCGCGGATGTCGAGATCCGCGAGCGAGCGGGCAAGCGCCGCAAGCTTCTGCCGCGCTGCGTCCAACTCGCGCGCCAGCACCAACGCCTGTTCGCGGTCTACCTCAAGGGCGGGCGCCCGGGCGAGACGCAGTTCGAGGGCGGCAATCTCGGCCACGATGCGCCTGTGCTGAGCGATGAGCGCGGGTGATTCCAGGCGCAGCAGCAGCTCGCCTTCGCTCACCGCGTCGCCATCGCTGACGCGGCGGGCGGCGATGCGGGCGGGATGGGCGGCGTGCAGCGGGGCTTCCAGGCGGGCGGTCAGCACGGCAGGCGCTTCCACCACGCGGCTCCACGGCAGCACGAGGATGAGCAGTGCCAGCGCCGCGAGGCTGAGGGTCCAGCGGCTGCGCGGCCCGGCGGTGATTTCTGCACGGCGCTGCCACCAATGGGCCACCTCAGCGCCCACCGGCCGCAGGATCAGCGTGTAGAGCTGGTAGGCCATCAGCCCCAGCGCCAGCGCCTTGAAGGTCATGAGATAGAGCATCAGGGCGATGCCGGCATAAAGCGTCAGCCGATAAAGCCAGGTGGCATAGCCGTAGGCAACCAGCAGACGTGCGGTGCGGGGATCGAGATCGTCGGCTCCCGGTGCGGTCAGGCCAAACAGGGTCTTGCGCAGATGATCGCGGGTGCGGGCAAAGGCGCGATCCTGCAGGTTGGGAATATCGAGCAGATCGGACAGGGCGAAATAGCCGTCGAATCGCATGCAGGGGTTGAGATTGACCAGAAGCGATGTGGCGACCGACATCACCGCGAGGCTGGCGAGGAGCTGGCGCGCCATGCCCTCGGCCATGAATCCCCACAGGGCCAGCGCCACGCCCGCCACCAGCATCTCAGCCCCGACGCCGGCCATCACGACGGCCAGACGTTTGCTGCGCTCGGTGAGGCGCCAGCTGTCGGTGGTGTCGGTGTAGAGCACCGGGATGCCGAGCATCAGCGCCACGCCCATGGTCGGCACCTTGCAGCCGTAGCGGTGGGCGATGGTGGCATGGCCGAGTTCGTGCACAAGTTTAAGGCCGAACAGCAACGCGGCATGCCAGGCCAGCGCATCGAGGCTGATCATGGCGCTGATGTCGGCGGTGAACGCTTCCCACTGACGCAACACGAAATAGCCGGCTACACACAGAATCGTGGCGTAGGCCAGCGCAAAGGCCGGGCTGAGCAGGCGATCGACGGCAGGGGCCAGCGCACGCAGCAGCGCACCGGGCTCCACCAGCGGCAGGCGCAGGAACATAAGGCTGCTGAATGCCTGGGTGATCGGGTTGGCGCGCTGGCGCGCTTCTGTCTCGGCCAGTGCGCGCCATGAGTGCTGGCGGTCGGTTTCAGTCAGTTCGTTGCTGTAGAGGAAAGTGAGAATGTCCTCGAAGTCCCGCGGCGTCAGGTGGACGTCGTGCCGGCGCGCGAGCATGTCGGCCAGGGTTTCGGCCTCGCCGGGGCGCCAGTGCTCGATGACCAGCGAGACCGGCCAGACCAGCCGGAAGTAACTGTTGCGAAGCCGGTCGACCAGCAGCAGGCCGGGACGGCCCTGCGCGTCGAGAGGGCCGGGCGCGCGTTCGAGATCGGCGCGCAGGGGCGGCAGACTGAGGCCGCTGCTGCCCGTGCCCGTCGTATCCGTCAGCATGGCCCGAGCCGCGGCGGCCATGGGTCAAATCCCGAGTTTCTGCCGCAGGGCGGCAAGCGGTCGGCGGAACAGATAGTAGCCGAGCGGCACCAGACCGCCGTCGATGCGGGCGGTGCCGCGGGCGCCGAGGCGCGGGGCCGGGCTGTCCTCGGCAAAGCGCGCATGCAGCCGGTAGCTCATCTGCAGGTCCGGACCGGTCATCGGCCGGTAGCCGATGCGATCGACGATGGCGGTCAGGCTGGAGAGCGGGCTGCCATCGAGGAACAGCCGCACCGGCTTGCCGGGCTCCACCGACAGCGCATCGCCCATGCCCAGTTCGACCCGCACTTCGACATCGGCCGGATCGACGATATCCATGATGCGTTCACCGGTGCTGACCGGCTTGCCGACCCAGTCGGCCTTGGCCGAAAACACGGCGATGCCGGCGCGCGGGGCCTTCACCTCGGCGCGACCGAGCAGGTCCTCAGCCAGCGCCAGTTCGGCTTCCGCCACCGCCAGATCGGCGCGCGCCACGGCGATTTCCTGGCCATCGCGCTGATTGGCAACCGCGCTCTGCAGCACGCGCTGGTAGCGCGCAGCCGCTACCGCCACCGCGCGGGCCGCGATATCGACGTCGTTGCGCAGCTTGGTGTCGGTGAAAGAAAGCAGCTTCTCGCCTGGCTTGACCGCGTCGCCCGGGCTCACCGCAATATCGCGCAGGATGCCGTCGAGCGGGGCGGCGATCAGGGTCGGCAGGCTGCCGACGATTTCCGCCGGCGCCAGCACCGAGAAGCGGACCGGAAACAGCAGGATCATTGCCGCCAGCGCCGGCAGCACCAGCCGCAACTTGCCTTGCGCGCGGAAGCGGCGCAGGCCCGGCACCAGGCCGAAATCCTGATCGGCGAAGGCGGCGCGGGCGTGGATGAAGGGTTCGGCCAGAGCGCCTAGCAACTGCCGGCGCTCCGGGCTCCAGGGTGTGCGGTGGAAGGCGGCGAGACCGCCGATCCGGGTGCCGTCGCGACCGATCAGCGGCAGCCAGAACAGGTGCGGGAAGCCGGCGGCCTCGCGGGCGATCGCCGAGCCGGCCGCATGGCGGAGCACGTCGAGCATCTGCGGGCGGGAGGCTTCGTCCGGCGCTTCGGCGGCGAGCGTATTGACCAACTGTTCGACCGCGCGGACCAGCGGGGCCTCGCGGTCAATGCTGGAGGCGCCGGCCGCAGCCATCACCGCAAAGGTGGGCGGCGCGAAGGCTCCCGTGCGGTCGGGCGTCGCCGGGCCACATTCGAGCAGCAGCGCGCAGTCATAGGCGACCAGCCGGCGGGCGCCGGTGACGAAGGCGATGCGCAAGGCGGACAGATCCGGCGCACGGCGGAAATCCTGCTCAAGGTCTATGAACGAGGCGAGCGGAGCGAGACTTTGGGCATTGGCGGGCCGCACGCCGCCGGCCACCGGCAGGGGACGCAGCGCGGTCAAGGCTTTGCCCCTTGCGTCGGCTTGAACCGGGCGGTGCCGCTCATGCCCGGCACCACATCGGCATGCTTGCCTTCCAGCTTGCCGACGAGGCGCACGGTCTGGCTGACCGGATCGACCGCCCCGGCAACGTTGTTCAGCACGGCGCGGTAGGAACGGCCGGTTTCATCCACCGCGACATCGAAGCCGACGCCGGGCTTGAGCCAGGACAGCCAGCCGGACGGAACGATCAGTTGCAGTTCCGGCTCGCCGGCGTCGACGATACGCAGCAGCGGCTGGTTGGGATTGACCACTTCATGCGGGGCGGCCAGCCGTTCGGCGATCGAGCCGTCGAAGGGCGCGCGGATGATGCAGGTCGCCTGCTTGGCCTTGAGGTTCTCAACCTCGGCGGCGGCCTTTTCCATCTCGAACTGTGCCTGACGCAGGTTGTAAAGCCCGGCCGAGCCGAGTTTGTGCAACTGGCTCACGGTTTCCACCGCGTTGCGCTGCAGCTTGTGGGCGGCACTGGCGGCGGCAAGCTCGGCCTTGATGCGCTGGCAGTCGAATTCGATCAGCACCGCGCCGGTGCGGAAGCGGTCGCCGACCTTGAACGGCATGCGGGTGATGCGGGCGTTCAACTCGGCGCTGATGGCCGCGGTCTGTTCAGCGCGGATGACGACACGGGCGGCCAGCGCCGAATCGATGTTGGTGCGCGGGCGATCGGGGGTGAGCGACCCGGTGACGAGCGCTTCATCGCCCTTGCGCTCCGCCGTGCGGGTCGCGGCGGGCGGGGCTGGTGCGGCGTTCTGGGCCAGGCCGGAGGGGCTGCTGTTGCGCACGCGCCGGGCCGGGGTATCGGGCGTATCGCTCCACAGGGCGGGCACGATCTGCGTCACCAGCACCAGCGCGCCGAGGCTGGCGATGACGGCCGGCGTGAACATGGGCGCCCGGTCCCTCATGACCGTGGCCCCGTCGGGTGTGTCCGGCCGCCAAGTCCGGCCGTCTCGCCGCGACGGAGGGTCTCGGCCAGGACCGGCACCGGGATCTGCGGTGCGACGACCGGATCGGCACTGTCCTCGCCGAGTGCGGTGCGCAGGGCCCCGTAGGTGGCCTGCACCTCGCCATAGGCGGCGGCATGGCGCACCTCGGCTAGAAGCGCATTCATGCGCTCGCGGGTGACCGCCTGGCTGCCGGCGCGGCCCACGCGCTGCTGGTTCTCGATATGGCGGGCAAGGCGCGCCTGAATGCCGGCAAGGCGGCCAAGCGTCGCATATTCCCCCTGTGCCTGGGCGAGCCGCGACAGGCTCACCTGAGCCTGCAGGATGACCGCCACGGCGAGGACGCGGGTGCGCTGGCGATCGAGTTCCGCCTTGGTGTCGATCAATGCCGAGCGGGCAGGGTATTGCAGCAGGCGGACGAGCTGCCAGGAGGCGCGGGCGGCGAGTGAGGTCCAGCCCTGATTGAGCAGGAACGGGTTCTGGTCGAGCGAGGCGCCGGCGATCAGGTTGAGACTGGGAAACAGTTCGAGAAAGGCGATCTTCGCCTCCTCGACGGTGATGCGCTGCTCATAGGCGGCCTGCCGGATTTCCGGCCGCTGGCTGAGGGCAAGCCCCGCCAGTTCGGCAAAAGGCATGCGCGCCGCCGCCGGAATGTGCGGCCGGCCGCCCGGCGAAAGATGGAGCGGCACATCGGCAGGATATTGGATCAGCGCGCGCAGCTGCTCCTCGGCGCCCGCCAGTCCACGGCGCAGAACATCGATCTCGCGGCGCACGTTGATGAGGTCGCGCTGGGCAGATAGCGCCTCGATCGGCTCGGTCAGGCCGCTGGCGCTCAGGCGTTCGGCATTGGCGAGCGCGCCGGCCATTTCGGCGTCCATGCGGCGCACGCCATCATCGAGCTGGCGCAGCGCCACCGTCCGCCAGAAGGCAATACGGGTTTCCTCGATGATCCGGTTGGCGATGCGGCGGTGCTGTTCGGCGGCGATCAGGCTGCGGTCGGCGGCCTGGCGGGCACGAAAATAGGAGACACCGAAGTCCAGGATATTGAAGGAAAAGCTGAGTTCGCTGGAGCGCGACAGGCGCTCGGCCGATTCCGAATACGTGCTGCCGCGCGCGCCCGTTGCCAACTGGCGGCTGAACGAGGCCGGCGAATTGGAGCGCTGGTACACCTGCGAGGAGGCAATCAGCTGGGGCAGCATCTCGGCCGATTTGAGCTGCAGTTCGGCCTCGCCCAGCATGCGGGAGAGCGCTTCGGCGCGCAGATCCTGATTGTAGTGGAGCGCGCGGGCGAGGGCTTCGTAAAGATCGATGGCGCGGGTCTGGCCTTCGCCGTCCATGGCAAGAGAGGTCTGCAGGCTGGCGACGAACTGGCCGTGCTGGAACGGATCAATCGGTTCAGGGCGCAGCGAACAGCCAGCAAGCGTCGTGGCGCCCGCAAGCGCGATCATCACGATCGACACGATCTTGTTTATCCGCATCACGCTCGCCGGTTTGCCCCCGAGCATGATTCATAGGTCGGTAACCTTAATCAGCCGTAAAACAGCGGTGCCGAAACGGGACGTTCGGGATCAGTCGACGCCGCCGGCGTTGAGGTGGCAGGCCACCCTGCCGCCATGCGGGGCGGTGCCAAGCTTCGGCGCCTCCACCCGGCAGCGCGGGCCGGCCAGCGGGCAGCGCGGATGGAAATGGCAGCCCGGCGGCGGATTGAGCGGGGAAGGGATCTCGCCGCTGATCGCGGCAAAGCTGCGGTGACGGGCATCGAGCCGCGGCACGTTGTCGAGCAAAGCGCGGGTATAGGGATGGCTCGGCGCCTCGAACAGCGCTTCGGTCGGCGCCGTCTCGACAATGCGGCCGAGATACATGATCACCACCCGGTTGGCGATGTGGCGGACGACGCCGAGATCGTGGCTGATGAACAGATAGGCGAGACCGAGCGCCTCTTTCAGATCCATGAAGAGATTGAGCACCTGCGCCTGGATCGACACATCGAGCGCTGCAACCGATTCGTCGCACACGATGAGGTCGGGCTTGACCGCCAGCGCGCGGGCAATGCCGATGCGCGCCCGCTGACCGCCCGAGAACTGGTGCGGATAGCGGCGCGCGTAGCTGGCATCGAGCCCGACGCGTTCGAGCGCTGCTGCTACCGCTGCCTCGCGCTCAGCCGGCTTGACCAGCCCGTGTACCAGCGGCGCCTCGGCAATGATGTCCCCGGCGCGCATGCGCGGATTGAGCGAGGCGCTGGGGTCCTGGAAAATCATCTGCACGCCGAGGATCGCGGCGCGGCGGTCGGCGCCTTCCAGGGTGTTGAGGTCGCGCCCGCGCCAGATCACCGTGCCGCTTGACGGCGGGTAGATGCCGGCAACCATGCGCCCGACGGTCGATTTGCCACAGCCCGACTCCCCGACGAGGCCGACGATTTCGTTGGCGGCAATCGACAGGTCGACACTGTCCACCGCCTGCACCTTCATGTCGCGGTTGCCGGCGCCGAACAGGTTGGCGATGCGCCCGGCAAGGTCGACGCGGCGCTCGAACACCTTGCTGACCGAATGAAGGGCGAGCAGCGGCTGGTCGCTCATTCGGCGCCTCCGGTGGCCTGGGCGACGTGGCAGGCGACCAGCGAGCGGCCGACGGGTTCGAGCACGGGAGGCTCGCTGGCGCACAGGGCGATCGCCTTGCCGCAGCGCGGGGCAAAGGCGCAGCCCGGCGGCAGCTTGCCCAGTGAGGGGGCAGCGCCGGGAATCTGCGCCAGCCGCATGCCGCGCCTGCCACGGCTCGGCACCGAGCCGATCAGCCCGGCCGTATAGGGATGGCGCGGATGGTCGAGCACCTCATCCACCGAGCCGTTCTCGACGATGCGGCCGGCATACATCACCGCCACCCGGTCGGCGAGGCCGGCAACCACGGTCAGATCGTGCGTGATCCAGATCAGCGCGGTGCCTGTTTCGCGGCAGAGTTCCTGCACCTTGGCGAGTATCTGGCTCTGGATGGTGACGTCGAGCGCGGTGGTCGGCTCATCCGCGATGACCACGCGCGGCCGATGCAGCAACGCAATCGCGATGGCAACGCGCTGGCGCATGCCGCCGGAGAACTGGTGCGGATAGGCATCCAGCCGTTCCTCGGGCGAGGGGATGCCGACCGAAGCCAGCGCCGCCACCGATCGGGCACGGGCGGTGGCGCGGTCGACGCTGACATGGGCGCGCACCGTCTCGATCATCTGGGTGCCGATGCTCAGGACCGGATTGAGCGTCATCATCGGATCCTGAAAGATCATCGCCAGATCGCGCCCGCGCACGCGCTGCATCTCGGCCTGCGACAGTCCGGTCAGCTCGCGCCCCGCCAGCCGGACGCTGCCCGAGACGATGCGGCCGGGCGGGTCGATCAGCCCGAGTATGGAAAAACCGGTGACGCTCTTGCCCGATCCCGATTCGCCGACGAGACCGAGCACCTCGCCCGGCGCCAGTGTCAGCGACACATCATCGACGGCGCGCACCACGCCGCCACGGGTGAAGAAATGGGTCCTGAGGTTTTCGACCTCCAGCACTTTCTCGCCCATCGGCTATTTCTCCAGCCGCGGGTTAAGCACGTCGCGCAGGCGATCGCCGACCAGATTGATCGAGACGATGGTGATCAGCAGCGCAAGGCCCGGAAAGGTCGAGATCCAGTATTTGCCGCTCATCATGTACTGAAAGCCGTTGGAAATCAGCACGCCGAGCGAAGGCTCGGTCTGCGGCAGGCCGACGCCAAGGAACGACAGCGTCGCCTCCAGCGCGATGGCATGGGCGGTCTGCACCGTGGCAACCACGATGACCGGGGCAAGGCAGTTGGGCAGGATATGGCGGAACACGATCCTGGCATTCGACAGGCCGAGGCAGCGCGCCGCCTCGACATAGTCCTTGCCGCGCTCGACCAGCGCCGAACCGCGCACCGTCCGGGCGTAATAGGCCCACTGCACCAGCACCAGCGCGAGGATGATCTTGTCGACGCCCTTGCCGAACAGCGCGACGAGGATGAGGGCGACCAGCACCGAGGGAAGCGACAGCTGCAGATCGACCAGCCGCATGATGATCGCTTCGACCCGCCCGCCGGCATAGGCGGCGATGAGGCCGACCGTCATGCCCACGGAGGCCGCAATGAGGCAGCTGATGGCGCCGACCGCCAGCGAAATGCGCAGGCCGTAGAATATGGCCGAGAACAGGTCGCGACCGACACCGTCCGAGCCGAGCCACATGGTGAAGCCGTCGAGCGACTTGGCCCCGGGCGGTTGGCGCGAATCCATCAGGTCGACACGGGCGAGGTCGTAGGGGTTCTGCGGCGTGTAGAGGGGCGCCAGCACCGCCAGCACCACGATGGCGACGAACACGATCAGCCCGGCGACGGCGATGCGATCCTCCAGAAACTGGTTGATGAAGCGCCGGAGCGGCGTCTCCACGATGTCCGTGGCAGCGGTGGCGGCACTCATGCCTTGGCCTCCGACAGCCGCACGCGCGGATCCACCAGCGAATAGAGGATGTCGACGATCAGATTGATGACCACGAACAGGCAGACCACGACGATCACATAGGCGACGATCACCGGCCGGTCGAGCCGCTGGATCGCCTCCAGCAACAGGCGGCCCATGCCCGGCCAGGAGAAAATCGTCTCGGTGACGATGGAAAATGCCACGAGGGATCCGAATTCCAGCCCCAGCACGGTAATGATCGGGATCAGGATGTTCTTGAGGATATGCACGCCGACGATGCGGCCTGGCGACAGGCCCTTGGCCCGGGCGAATTTGACATAGTCGAGCAACGCAACTTCACGCGTGCCGGCGCGGGCCAGGCGGATGACCAGCGAGATCTTGAGCAGCGCAAGGTTGAGCGCCGGCAGCAGGATGAAGCGCCAGCCTTCCAGCGACAGCAGCGAGGTCTCGATGCCGAAGATGTGGCCGACCGGGCCGCGGCCGGTGGCCGGCAGCCAGCCCAGCATCACCGCGAACACCATGATCAGCATCAGCCCGACCCAGAAGGTGGGCAGGGAGAAGCCGAGAATGGACACCGCCATGATCGCCCGGGCCAGCGGATGATCGGGCTTCAGGCCGGCGAACAGGCCGAGCGGAATGCCGATCACGATGGCCATCATCAACGCAACGAAGGCCAGTTCCAAGGTCGCCGGCATGCGTTCGAGGATCAGTCCGATCGCCGGGCTGCCGTGGACGAAGGAGCGGCCGAGATCACCCTGCGTCAGCCCCTTGAGGAAAATCAGGAACTGTTCGTGGATCGGCCGGTCGACCCCGAGCGCGCGGGCCACCTCCTCGATCTGGGTCTGGGTCATTTCCGGGCTGACCAGAATCCACACCGGATCGCCGAGCACGTGCACGCCGAAGAACACAAGCACGACCATGGCCGCCACAACCAGCAACCCCTGACCCGTGCGGCGCAGAATGAAGGCGAGCATGGCCCCTCCCGAGGGGCGGCGCCGGTCCGAACGGGCCGGCGCCGCAGTTCCTGCCCGTTACTTGCGGGTGAACGACATGGCGAGGGTGTATTCGTCCGAGCGCGGAACGATGACGAAATCCTTCTTCGCCGCCCAGGTGTTGAGCGGGTACTGGATCGGGATGATGGCGACATCCTCCATCGCCACCTCGGTCGCCTCGGCAAGAATGACGGCGCGCTTGGCCGAATCGACGGTGCGCACGGCCGCGGACAGCAGATCGTCGACCTTCTTGTTGGAATAACGGCCGCGATTGGCGGCACCGGTGCCGGCCTTTTTGTCGAAGGTGGCGATCAGCGAGTTGATCGAGCCCGACGGCTCGCCCGTGCCGGCGCTCCAGCCGACCAGGAACAGCGAGAATTCCGGCATGCCGCCGGCGCCGCCGGTGGAGGCTCGCGAGAAGAAGTTTGCCGCCGGCACCGCTTCCACCGCGACATCAAGCCCGAGCCGCGACCACATCTGGCCGGCCGCCTCGAGTATCTTGGCGTCGTTGGTATAGCGGCCGTTGGGGCCGTGGATGGTGATCTTGAAACCGTTGGGATAACCGGCCTCGGCCAACAGTTTTTTGGCGCCGTCGAGATCATAAGCGACAGGCTTGAGTTTGCTGGAGGTGCCTTCATAGGTGTCGGGCAGGAGCTGCGCGGCCGGCTGGGCCTCACCTTCCATGATTCGCTCGACGATCGCCTGACGGTTCAGCGCCTTCGACAGGGCCTGACGCACCTTGAGAACGTTGAGCGGGTTCTTGATCGCCGCGCCGTCCCGGCCCTTGATGAAGGGGCTGTCCTCGCGGTGCCGGTCCAGGTGGAAATAGATGACGCGATTGGACAGCGCGCTGCCGGTGATCAGGCGCGGGTCGGCCTTGAGCCTTTGGGCATCGGCGGTCGGCACCGCCTCGATCACGTCAAGGTCGCCCGACAGCAGGGCGGCGACGCGGGTCGGATCGGACTTGACCGGCTTGATCGTCACCTTGCCCCAATAGGGTTTGCCGCCCCAGTACTGGTCATTGCGGGTAAAGACCACGCGGTCGCCGGCGACGAATTCGGCGAACCTGTAGGGACCGGTGCCGATGGCGGCCTTGCCGGAGTTGTAATCCTCGGTGCCGGCGCCCTGGTTCTTGGCCGAAATGACGCTGAACTGCGCCAGATGGTTCAGCATCAGCGGTTCGGGGTTGGCGGTCTTGACGCGGAAGGTCAGCGCATCGATCTTCTCGATGGTCTTGCCGTGCACATAGGTGCCGAAGCCGGCGGGGCTTTTCGGCACGTTGGGGGTGCGGGCGAAGGTGGCGATCACGTCATCGACCGTGAAGTCGGAGCCGTCATGGAACTTGACGCCGGCGCGCAGTTTGAACTCCCAGGTGGTGTCATCGACGACTTTCCAGGATTCGGCGAGGCCCGGCTTGATCGCCTGCTTCTCGTCCATGCTGACCAGCGGCTCGAACATGTGCCGCATGATCTGGTTGTTCGGCGTCAGGGTGTGGAAATGCGGGTCCATGGAAGTCGGTTCGGCGGAGACGCCGATCCGAATGTCCTGCGCCATGACCGTTGAGTGGAAACAGGCAATAGCGACCCCTCCCAGCAGGGCGCTCCAGCGGTACGTCATCGTGTTCTCCCTCGGCCAGCGTCGCCCTTGCGAGCGCGACCTGTTGCTTCTGTGAGGATTTGACCTGTTTTTAATCTGTGCGACAAGCCCTTTTGTCGCTCGATCCAGAACAGGGGGGAGTTATGCGATTGCCGGTTGCGGGCGGGCTTGTCGTTCTCGCTGGACTGGTGCTGCCGTCAGGTGCCGGCGCCGAGCCATGCCGGCAGGCGCAGCTTCAGGGGCGAGCTGTCACGCTGTGCTCGCTCGACATGGCGCGCGGGACGGTGCGGCTCTATCACAAGGACACTGCGGGGACGCCTTTTGGATCGCTTTCCGGCGTTGCCGAGCGGTTGCAGCCGCAGCCGGGGAGATTGCTGTTTGCGATGAACGCCGGCATGTATCATCAGGACCTTTCGCCGGTCGGTCTCTATATCGAGAACGGCGTGCAGCGGGCGCCGGCCAATACCGCGCGCGGACCGGGCAACTTCCATCTGCTTCCCAACGGGGTTTTTCATGTCCGCGGACGCGCCGCCGGGGTCAGCGAGACCCGAGCCTTCCTGAGGAGCGGCGGACGGGCGGATTTTGCCACCCAGTCCGGTCCGATGCTGGTGATCGACGGCCGGCTGCATCCGAAGATCACCGGTGAGGGGCGTTCGGCCAAGATCCGCAACGGGGTGGGTGTGAGTGGGTCGAACGTGCATTTCCTGATCAGCGACGAGCCGGTCACATTCAGCGAATTCGCACGGATGTTCCGGGACGACCTGAAATGCCGTAACGCGCTTTACTTCGATGGCTCGATTTCCAGTCTCTATGCGCCATCGGTCGGCCGCGCTGACCGTTTCCTGCCGGTCGGGCCGATTGTCGCCGGATTTCAGCGTTAGGTCGAGCCGGGAAACCTCAACAGGTAGTAACCCAAATTGGAGATGCACCGGTCGTGCGCCATTGGCGCTTTGCCAAAATGATCGGTTCATGCCATGGCAGTAACGGGTCATGACAACAGCTATAAATGCCTTGAGGCCGGGTCAGCAGGAGCGCTCCGATGTCGTCGAAGCGGTGGCTGGCGCGCGCGTTATGATCTGGTACGAGGGGCGTAGCGACACGTTCTTCCGGATTTCCGATCGCATCGCCTGCTGGCTCGGAATGGGCATGCCGGCCGCCGACATCGCATTGGCGACGACCGCCGGGGACATGTTCGTGCAGGCGGCCGAGCAGCGCGGCAATCGCGTTTTCAGATATCGAGGACCCAGCGGGCGGGAAGCCAAGCTGCGCGTGGCCACCCATTTCTTCAGCAATCGTCGGCGTTTCCGTGCGATGCTCGACGCATTCCGGCCCAACGTGATCATTCTGGTGGCCAATTTCGCCCCGGCCTGGCCGCTGGTGATGGACATCAGGGCACGCGGTATCCGGCTTGTCTATCTCATGCACGATCCCCAGCCGCATGAAGGCGACTACCTGCCGCGCTGGCAGTATTTTTCGCAATGGCAGTTGGTCAAAAGCGCCGACGCCGTGCTTACGCTTTCCGCCGCCATGTTGGAGAAGGCGCGCGCGCTGGGCTTTGCCCGCGGCGGGCGACGGCTGGGCTTCGTGCCGCTGCACGGCATCGGCTTTCCGCAGGTCGAAGCGCCGCGGCCTTTGGTGCAGGGGCGGCCCTTGCAGTTTCTGTTTCTCGGCCGTCTCATCGCCTACAAGGGGCTGGATCTTGTCGCGGATGCCTGCCGCAGGCTCGCCGATCGCGGCGACTGGCGCCTGACCATCGCGGGGGAGGGGCCGATGGCCGGGGCCGTGCGTCGCGATTTTGGAGATATGGCGCAGGTCAATCTCGACTATCTCAGGCATATCGAGGAAGCGGAGGTCGATGCACTGATCGCCGCAGCGGATGTCATGCTGTGCCCCTATTCGGACGCGAGCCAGTCCGGTGTCGTGGTAGAAGCAACGTTGATGGCGCTTCCCTGCATCGTCAATCCGGTCGGCGCCCTTGCCGAGCAGGTGGATTACGGGCGCGCGGGCTATGTGATGGCCGCGACATCGGGTGCGGCGCTGGCCGAAGCCATGACCGCCGTGCTTGACGACCGGCAGGGACTGGTCGACCGCTCGGCGCGGCTGCTGGCGTTCTGGCGTGAGACGAGTTCGGGCAATGCCTGGTTGAGAACCGTCGCCGCTGTTCTCGGCAAGGCGCTGCTGCCGGGCGAGGCGGCTTCCGGCAAGGACCCCGCCGATGCTGCATGATCTGTGGCGGGCATTGCCGCACGGATTGCGCCGGAGACTGTTCGAGACCGTGGTGCTGGCGCGAACGCCGTCGGCCGGGCCCGCGCCTTCCGTACCAGCCGATGCGCCGGTGACGGTGGCCGGTGTACTCAGGGCGCCGACCGGACTTGGCGAGGCGGCACGCGGCACGATCCTCGCTTTAAAGGCGGCGGGTCGCGATGTGCGTGCCATCGACCTGACCGGACCTTTCCGGCAGGAGGTGGTAGTCTCCGCGCCCGAGGTGCCTGCCGCGACGCCGGGTGCCGGGGTGCTGATTGTTTTCGCCAATCCGCCGATGTCGAGCTATGCGCTGACCAAGATCGATTCCTCGCTGATCGCCGGCAAGTTCAGAGTCTGCTCCTGGGTGTGGGAATATGCGACCGTGCCGGCGCGCTGGAAGGCTCATGTCGCGCCGTATCACCGGCTGGCGGCGCCGACCCGGCTGGTAGAACGGGCGGTGTTCCTGACAACGGGGCAGACGGCGGCGGCGCTGCCGTATCACGTTGCGGTCGGCGACGTTGCGCCGGAAGTGCCGCACAGGCCCGGGCATTTCCGCATTGGGTTTGTCGGCGACATGGTGGCGGCGGCGGGGCGCAAGAACCCGGCGGCGGTGATTGAAGCGGTGGGCCGGGCGTTCGGCGGCCGGCCGGATGTGACACTGGTGCTGGTCCTGCGCGGGGCGAGCGACGATCAGCCGATCGTCGCCGAACTGCGGCAGCGGGCCACCACACTGGGCGTCAATCTGGAGATCGACGCACGGCTGCTCGATACGCCGGCGCACTGGGCGCGGCTCAAGAGCCTGGACGCCTTCTGCTCGCTGCACCGGGCGGAAGGGTTCGGGCTGACCATCGCCGAGGCGATGGCTGCCGGGCTGCCGACGGTGGCGACCCTGTGTCCGGCGGTGTCCGACTATCTCGACGAGGCCTCCGGTTATCCTGTGCCGTTCCGTCCGGTGAAAGCGGCTCCGCTGGTCGACGATCCCGATCCCGGCTTCTGGGCCGAGCCCGACATCGCGGTGGCAGCGGCGGCACTGGTCGCGATCCGCGACAACAGGGAGGAGGCGCAGCGGCGCGGGATGGCGGCGGCTGCGCGTATTGCCCAACTTTATGGTGCGGCTGCCGTTGCGGCGGCGGTGGATGCCATTGTTGCGCCGGCACGGACCTGACGTGCCGGCCCTTCTGGCCAGACATCGCGCCCCTTGTTGGTGTCTCAGGGCGCGCGGATTCCGGAGGCCGCGTGCCATCCCTGGCCATGACCGGCATTGTATCGCGGCGGCTTTTCTGCTACCCGCTGCGCCGAAATCTGATCGTTGCCATGCGTCGCAATAACCTCTTCCGGCTGTGCCTTTCCGCCGATCGCGGACGCCTGAATGACCCGATTGCGGAATTCTTTGGAGACATGAGCGAATGCGTATTGCGGTGGTGGGCTGCGGATATGTGGGGCTGGTCTCAGCGGCCTGTTTTGCCGATTTCGGCCATACCGTTGTCTGTTCCGACAAGGACGCGGGCAAGATCGAGGCGCTGAAGGCCGGACAGATTCCGATCTTCGAGCCGGGGCTCGACAAGTTGGTGAAAGCCAATGCCGCCGAGGCAAGGCTGTCATTTACCACCGATCTCGCCGAAGCCATGGCCGGGGCGGAGATCGTGTTCATCGCGGTTGGCACGCCGACCCTGCGCGGCGGCGGCCATGCGGATCTCAGCTATGTCTATGCGGCAGCGGGCGAGATTGCGGCGCTGATCGAGGGCTTCACCGTCATCGTCACCAAGTCGACCGTGCCGGTCGGCACCGGCGAGGAGGTGGAGCGCATCATCCGCGAGGCACGGCCCGAGGCGGAATTTGCCGTCGTCTCCAACCCCGAGTTCCTGCGCGAGGGTGCGGCCATCGGCGATTTCAAGCGGCCGGATCGCATCGTCATCGGCACCACCGACGAGCGCGCGCGCAAGGTGATGGAAGAGGTCTATCGGCCGCTGCATCTCAACGAGGGGC